>ERZ794947.9-NODE-9-length-150531-cov-128.507171_pt1 | contig 150531 bp, 73 predicted proteins | sample MGYA00511908_ERZ794947 | MGnify/ENA primary metagenome ERZ794947 (study PRJEB30137, sample SAMN04331400) | food metagenome | isolation source: control ferment replicate 2c | study: EMG produced TPA metagenomics assembly of the Comparison of meta-barcoding and...
CTTAATCACAATGGAATCCCAACAATTACATCAAAATCCACATTCTCTACAAAACGGAATGAGGAATAATCGTAATGTTAGTATGTATAGATTCCATTATGAGGATTCCTATATCCTCGAGGAGAACTACTAGTATATTCTGTATACATAATATTATAGCTTTTATCAACAATGGAATCCCAACAATTATCTCAAAATTCACCCATTTCTCAGATTTCACATTAGTATTGATTTAAATACTTATCACTACCAGTTATAATAAATCTAATGTTTACATCATATAGTAATATATCTTTTGGCAAGTGTGACCGAATTACACGTTTTAAATACTAATTATTAAAATTTATCCTGATAAGTTGATCTTTATTTCCGTACAGCACAACCGATAGAAGAGATGTTTAAAGTGTTTAAGCTCACTTTATAGGGTGAAACACATTTTGACGGCCGTAAAAGGTCATTTGATTTGGTATTGAGGTCGAGAAAATATTTTCAAATAGTGAAGGATACATTAAACACGCTCACAAAACAACGTAAAAATCCGTGATAGTTTAATGGTCAGAATGGGCGCTTGTCGCGTGCCAGATCGGGGTTCAATTCCCCGTCGCGGAGATTTTTTTTGGCCCTTGACAGACTGTTCTGGTACAATTTCCACTTTGAATGAGGGTATAAGATACCGATGATATATATTCAGACTATTTCTACGACACAGAAAAACAATCGACCAAGCCGTCCTTGAACATGCTGCAGAACTTCCTTTTTTTTATTTTTTTTGGCTCATCTACGTAATCCTATTATCTTTTATTAAATTTTGAAGCTATGAGTTTCTTTCCAGCGACTTGGAACCAGTAGTTGACAGTGAGTGCATACTTGAGTATTTTCCCCCTACATTGTACAGTCCTCCTCAGACCTGGTATCCCTGTTTAATGTGGTCGCTCATCGGACTTTTCCGTCCGATAGGAATTCGCTCAACTTTGACAGGCGGAACTACTTTCACATCGATTTTCTCTGGAAAGACGGCGTAAACAAGAGAAGAAATTAACTTTCTACAGAAAGTACAACCATATAAACCCTTCGTAGAGCTCCAATTAGTAGCAAATAATGACAAATAATGTCAGTGAACGACCAAATAACTCATATAGGAAAAACATTGTCCACAACGGCTTCCGCTTTTTTAAACTACCAAAAATCGAACAGCAACACTCAAGATGTACTGACCAATAATGGGCCTTATAAGAATTTATTATCAAATACCGTCAACAATGCGAGCTCAACTTCATACTTTTACAAGAGGACTGAACACGGTCGCTTTGTAAAAAATGCATCTAACACTTTTGAGGATATTTACTCCAAGACAAGAAGGGGCGATGTATTCAGGAACAAGTTCACAGACAACAAAACATGCTTCAGAATGCTCACGTACATAAGTGATGATTTGTTGAACGAGATCCCAACTAAGGAAGGTCTCAAAAGTGATGCAGATGGCAAGCTTCTAACCGAAGGAGGCGAAGATGAAAATCTCAGGAAGAACGCATCCAAAAAAGAAACATCCCTGTTTCAGGGCTTTAAAAGCTACCTACCAATAGCGGAGCTTGCCATTGAAAACACTGAAAGATTAAACTATGATACAAATGGTACAAGCGGTACGGTTGGTGCGAAAGATGTTATGTCTAAAACAAATGAGCGAGATGAAATTCACACAGAGCTTCCTAACTTCCAAGATTCATTTCTCATACCGCCCGGGGTAGAAACTAAAAAAATAAGCTCCTCTTATTCTCCTAGTGCATTAAAAAGTTTTTCTCAAACTCTTGTAAATAGTTTAGAGTTTTTAAATATTCAGAAAAATTCTACGTTATCCGAAATAAGAGACATTGAAGTTGAAGTTGAGAATCTGAGACAAAAGAAAGAGAAACTGTTAGGTAAAATTGCGAACATAGAGCAAAATCAATTACTATTGGAAGACAACCTCAAACAGATTGATGATAGGTTGGACTTTTTAGAAGAGTACGGATTGGAGGTGATCGAAGCTAATAGCGACGAAAATGCAGAAGATGATGGTATGAGTGAGCGAAAGGCCTTTAAAAATGATGCTATAAGAAATGAGGGTGTCACCACAGAGAGCATATCATCAGAGGCTTCTAATCTACCTCCAAGGAGAAGGCAACAACTTCGAGACGATAACTCATTGAATAGATTAGTTGCCTTTTATAGCAAATCCAAAAAAAGACACAGAAAAAGCTTCCCAACATTCCAGCAGCTTTACGAGCCAGGAACAAAAATTGGCTCTATAATGTCCACTCACGATGATTTCCTCACTTGCCTAGATTTTGATGCGCCCTTTGGCACCTTATGTACAGCCGGATATCTTGATCACACGGTAAAAATTTGGGATTTATCCAAACAAAACAAAATTGGAGAACTAGCAGGACATCTTGCTACAATTAATTGTATGCAAATCAATCGTGACTACGGAACTCTTGTTACTGGTGGTAGAGATGCGGCTTTAAAATTATGGAATTTGAATTTAGCTCAACAACTTTACCAGGAAACGCAAAATCTTACCTCTCCTACAAATCATATTGATTCTCCATGTGTTTATACATTTGAGGCGCATACAGATGAGGTTACTGCATTATCATTAGATCCTAGTTTCTTGGTGAGTGGTTCACAGGATAGAACAATTAGGCAATGGGACTTACGTTCCGGGAAGTGCTTGCAAACCATTGATCTGAGCTTTGCAAATGTCTTAACAACATCCACTAATGTCGATTTATCAAAGAGCACACTTCTTACTCAAAGAAATGAGAGGCCTAGTATAGGTGCACTACAAAGTTTTGATGCAGCGCTAGCAACGGGTACAAAAGATGGTGTTGTAAGGCTATGGGATTTAAGATCCGGAAAGGTGATTCGTACTTTGAAAGGGCATACAGATGCCATAACGTCATTAAAATTTGATTCCGCGTGCCTGGTCACAGGTTCATACGACAGAACAGTTAGAATCTGGGACTTAAGAACTGGGTTGTTGAATAAGTTTCATGCGTACAGTGCGCCAGTTCTTTCGTTAGATCTCTTCCAAGAGAACGCTGCAGTCGTTGTCGCAGACGAACCAAGTGTCCAGATATACGATAGCGAAAAGGATGAAAGCTGGTCTTGCGTCGAACAAGGTAACGAGACTAGCGTTAGTACCGTTAAGTATAAAGAAAATTACATGGTTGAGGGTCGTGAAAATGGGGACGTAAATATTTGGGCCGTATGATAGGCATTGCAATCAAGTCAACCCATTTGAAGAAAAATAAATATCGAGTGCATATGTGAATAGCTGCTCGCTCAGATATATATAAATAAATATTCGTTCTGGAATGTAAATAAAGTATCGTCAATACCTTGGATGGTTTATCAGCGAAATCGGTGCTGTAGATGTTGCCCTGTCATATTACTACAAATGTCTTGGAAGCAATCACCATACCTGCATTATCCTTACCCGGAAAAAGAAAACATTCGTGAATAATGATTAATATTTAAGTGGCGACTTTTTCATCCTTGCTATTGAAAAAAAAAAATGAATAATTGTTATTAAGCGTTAGCAGATGCCAAATTGTCGAAATGATTTCAAATACAGAGAATTAGCCGCAAATATTAAGTAGTACCTGAATCACGAGACATACAACTCGGAAAAATGAACTTTGGAAGCCAAACACCTACAATTGTGGTTCTAAAAGAGGGAACAGACGCATCTCAAGGTAAAGGTCAAATCATCTCTAATATCAATGCCTGTGTTGCAGTCCAAGAGGCATTGAAACCAACTTTAGGTCCCTTAGGTTCTGATATTTTAATTGTGACATCGAATCAAAAGACTACTATTTCTAACGATGGTGCCACGATCCTAAAATTATTAGATGTAGTACATCCTGCTGCCAAAACTTTAGTGGATATTTCTAGAGCTCAGGATGCCGAGGTGGGTGATGGTACAACTAGTGTAACCATTTTAGCTGGTGAGTTAATGAAAGAAGCCAAGCCCTTTTTGGAAGAAGGCATTTCATCTCATTTGATTATGAAGGGCTACAGAAAGGCCGTTTCTTTAGCTGTGGAGAAGATTAACGAATTAGCTGTGGATATTACTTCAGAGAAAAGCAGTGGCAGAGAATTACTTGAACGCTGTGCTAGAACTGCAATGTCGTCGAAATTGATTCATAATAATGCAGATTTTTTTGTTAAAATGTGTGTTGACGCCGTGCTATCCCTTGATAGAAACGATTTGGATGACAAATTAATAGGTATTAAAAAAATTCCAGGTGGTGCTATGGAAGAATCTCTTTTCATCAACGGTGTCGCCTTTAAGAAGACATTTTCGTATGCTGGATTTGAACAGCAACCCAAAAAGTTCAACAATCCTAAAATTTTAAGTTTGAATGTAGAACTGGAGTTGAAAGCAGAGAAAGATAATGCTGAAGTACGTGTAGAACATGTTGAAGATTACCAAGCTATTGTAGATGCGGAGTGGCAATTAATCTTTGAAAAGCTAAGACAAGTGGAAGAAACAGGTGCCAATATTGTACTATCAAAGTTACCTATCGGCGATTTGGCTACTCAATTTTTTGCTGATAGAAATATTTTCTGCGCTGGTAGAGTGAGCGCAGATGATATGAATCGTGTCATCCAAGCTGTTGGAGGCTCTATACAATCTACTACTTCAGATATAAAACCAGAGCATTTGGGTACTTGTGCTTTGTTTGAGGAAATGCAAATCGGGTCAGAACGCTACAATTTATTCCAAGGTTGCCCACAAGCTAAAACATGTACATTATTATTAAGAGGAGGTGCTGAGCAAGTTATTGCCGAGGTTGAGAGATCATTGCACGATGCAATCATGATAGTTAAGAGAGCGTTACAAAATAAACTGATCGTTGCTGGTGGTGGTGCTACAGAAATGGAAGTATCGAAATGCTTGAGAGATTATTCAAAAACCATAGCTGGTAAGCAACAAATGATAATCAATGCCTTCGCTAAGGCTTTAGAAGTTATTCCAAGGCAACTCTGTGAAAATGCTGGGTTTGATGCTATAGAAATATTAAACAAACTAAGATTGGCTCACAGCAAAGGTGAGAAATGGTATGGTGTTGACTTTGAAACAGAAAATATTGGCGATAATTTTGCCAAATTCGTATGGGAACCTGCTTTAGTAAAAATCAATGCTTTGAACAGTGCCACAGAGGCTACTAACTTGATTTTATCTGTTGACGAGACGATCACTAATAAAGGTAGTGAAAGTGCCAATGCTGGCATGATGCCTCCCCAAGGGGCTGGAAGAGGGAGAGGTATGCCAATGTAATTAACACTCTAAAAACATGTGCTGCATACATTTTATTATTACTCTTTTTGCAGTAGTTATTTGCATCAAAGGTAATTTCTTTCAATCATAAATAAGTTAATACTGTATTGATAAAACCTTATTCTTTTCTTTTGTATACTCTGTATCTTAAAGTAATTCTAGGTCTAAAGAAAAATGAAAGAAGTAATGAAAACTCCGAGAAACAAATCATATCATTGGTCGTCATCCGGGTTGGATGTCATGCAGCTGCATTCCATTTCTTCGGCAAAATGTACGTAATATTCGATTAGAACCCTGTTTTGCAACTGATTATGCTACTATGTATTTATATATGCATACATATGATGATATTATATTTGAAAAATGATGCTGATTTTTTTGAAAAAAAGATCTATCCTCCTTTATTCCCTTCTTGTTTTACTGTCCTTTGCAAACGTTCCTCAAGAGCTCGACATTTCCCGTCTAATTCATTGATATGTCTCCTATATAAATCTGTAACAAGTTCTAACTCATTTATTCTAGTTTTGAGCTTTATAATTTCTTCTTCTTTGTGCAATTTAGTGGATAACTGATCACCTAAATCTTTAGCTGGGTGATTTTCAAATTTTCGTCCAGAAACATCAGAACTAGAAACACTATTTGAGATGGATTGTGAATTTGCTTTGGATATACAGGGAGCTTTAGAAGATTGTAGAAACGGTATGAAATGAGGCGGTGTCGTCTCGGTTTTCACGTTGCTAATCGCACGATCTCTCGTCTCAAGCATGTCGTTAATAGAAGCCATGTGGAAAGATAAAGGGGCTGGGTCGTTACGATTAGCAGATATTATATCTGGGGAAGACATCGTCGATCTAATTTGATTCGGTACCTCGGATGGATTAGAGTCAGTCGTCCGTGAAGAAGTGGGTGCCAGAGTTGCGGCGGTAGAGGCAATACCATTATTGCAATTGGACACTATTTCACTTCCGTTATTTGATATTGAAGTACTGCTCAAGCTTCCAAGCAGCATTGATAAGTGAGGTAATTGAGGAGAATCTGCGCCTGTTTTTGATGTTACTGAATGTGAAGCATTGAGGGGGAAAGAGGCTGCGTTGAATTGCGACCGTTCTTTGATAAAAGCAGATTGGTGTGCAGAATTTGAATACTCTTTAACGTCCGTATAACTTGGGAACGTAAGTAACTTCTCTTGGTATATAGCAGTATCTTGTTTGGGCAGTTTAGGCTTTAACTTTGGTCTCGAACAATCTCCCGACATCAGTACCTCTAATTTTGTTGCTGATAGGTGAGAATCGCTTCTTTCCTTAGACTCCGTTTTTGGCTTCTTGGATATCTTCGCAGTAGATGATGTTCCCATTAAAAGTTGCGAACTTTTTTTCTTTTTATCTTCAGATGTTACTCTGTTAGCTTTGCGACCGCTTGATTCTATATTACAATCACCCTTAAGCTCTGCAATCAGCGTCTGATTCCGAAAGTTGTCCAGATTATGTGCATGATTTGTATTACTTTTCCTATTTCGAGACTTTATTACATCAGTTTTCAAACTAATTGGCCTGGGTTTCCCATGAAGCTTTAAAAAGAGACCACACGCATTACAAAGCATAGCTCCATGCTCATCTCTTCTCCATAATGGTGTTGTAGAGGTTAAACAGTTCTTACAAACAGGAACATTAGCATCATTGGATACGTTATTATTGCAATTGGCATCCATTGTTTGTCCATTATTCTTAACTTGATTTTTAGGTAATATATGGTGTAATGAATTCGTATCCGGACTCATTCTTCCAGCAGTAGATGTGGAAAAAGACTTGTCATCCGCCTTAAAATTCATATTGTTGCTTATTGACGCTCCTGCTTGCGATTCACGCAATTGAACTGCCGATTTTTGCTCGGCAGATACTGCTTCATAGCCTAAAGGTGGCCATCTCCCAATATGCCCTTCTTCTTCGCTTTGATTTAAGCTGTTGAGGTTTTCACTTGATTTTGGTTCAAATACATTATCTCGTTTTCTAATGTTATAGCCTCGAAGAGTTGTAGCCTGCGATGCCATAATATTACCAGTAGAATTGTAGAGCACAGTACAAATACCCGAAATGATATTCGTATATCTTGTATTATAGCTTCAACCGCTTGCAATATGTTCTCTTTCAAACTACCTTATTATCAAGCCTATATCTTATTTTTCACTGATTAGGATTGATAAGCGCAGATAAGCGAAGATAAGAAAATTTTCACTCTGTTCGCCCGCTATTTAGGATCAGTAATTTTAGTAACGTTAATCACTAGGAACGACGAGAAAGATGACAGAATAATATCTAATTGAAACTTGAAGTAGCGTAATTGAAATATTAAGTTCAAACTCAGAAAGGGGCAGCTATCACGAATGAATAACAATATTTTCAATGAAAGATTTCGTTCAACAGCATAGTGTTTTACTTTACAAAAATTTACATAATACTTCACCTTTTTTTCTAATCTAAATACCTATCAAAAGGTTCCCCTAAAACGTTTTCAACAACCTTGACCAAACCGGTCCTGACTTCACGTTCGATCTCTTCATCATCATCTTCCAATAACTCAGCGATGACGGGAACGAGCTGTGGCAATAGAACTAACCAACTTTCACCTATCTTTGAGTATATCAACTTCATGGCTCTAATAGCCCATAATTTTTCATTGGAGGAACAGGAAGCTTTCATGTGTTCAACGATTAGTTTATTCAAAATTTGGTTATGCTCATCAACGCCACTATTGTTAGAAGCCAGAGCGCCAATTGCCTTGACCAGGTACTTCCCAATAGAGTTTTCTATATTAGATAGTTGATTGACCAAGGATACAGAAATTAACTCGAATCTGGAAGTTGATTTCCAGTATTCGTCTCTATCAAACTTTAGCGAAGAGGTTAGAGAGTTGATTACCAAACGTCTTAAATTAACGTTTTCTATGTCCTTGCTAATGAATCTTTTTAACAACATATCAACAGGTTCTAACAAATACGTGAAATAGGAAGTAATTATACCTCTCAAATTTTCTTGAAGCTTGTTGAAAAATTTGAAAAATGCCAACAGTCTTTCTGTTTCAGTGATACCTGCATTTGTAACGCCTTCACCGTCAAACGCCCATCTTACTAATATAACAAATAGCGGTCTAAATACTTTGTCATTCATCTTCAGGACGTAAGAGTTGGAAATTTCGTGAACGGATGCCTCTATCCTACTAATTGTATTATTATCGAAACTGGAAATGGATCTAAATTCGAATAAAGATAATAGTAACTTAAAAAATATTGGCGATTGTGAGGTTGCGGATTTTTTATCAATATTTTCAACAGTGGATTCTAATGTACTCAAAAATAGACTAACAGCAACTGTATCATTGGACGTTGCTATTTCAGTGGACCAAATTCTGAATAAAACTTTCAAAACTTCCTTCAAATCTATATTCTCAATTATCAATGAAATTACTGACAGCCTAATGCTGCTATCAACTTCACGGGAAAAATAAATAACATGCAAAACATCCAAAATATTTGACATCAAGAAACTTGGTATCCTTTTGATTAGACCGGCGAACAGCAACAGTATAGCAACTTGCAACTGCTCTTTTAATGGGTTACTACTATCTGCCAATGAAGCATCAAATAATTCAATAGAAGGTGGGACTATTTTTGGATAGAACGCAATTGACTTGACTCCTAAAACTTGAACACAGTTAGTTATCAATGCCAACGAAGATATCTTGACCTCTGTCATATCAGAACTAACTTTTTCAGTAGCAAGGGTGAGGGCTTGAGTTAATATGGACCCCTCAAGCTTCTTACCATATTTGCTCACTAAAGCCGTCATCGTGTTCAATATTACTTGAGAAATAACAACAGATTTAGATTCCAAAGGCATTCTGTCGAGCAAAACCTTCATCACATTGTTAACTATAGGAATAGCTTCAGAGCCTTCTAACTCGAATTTGGACCCTATTACCAACGTTAGGTGGTATCTAATATCTTCATTAGTGGATGTACTGAGTAAGGGTAATACCGCATTAACAAACTCGTCAACTGGTAGAATTTGTAACACATTGCCAAGCACCTTGAATAGAATCTCCTTTATTTCAGTCGTGTGATCTGATAATGATGTTTCAGAGTCGGAAGCTTCCTCATTTTCTTGGGAAGTTATACATGAAAAGGTTAATTCTACAGAATTAATGAAAAAAAGAACACCTTCTAAAAGGGTTCCAAATTCTTCCCTGATGTTTCTAATTAACTTTTTATCGCTTGTTTCATCTAACAAAACAGAATATACCTTTAGTCTTAAATTTCTCCTCACATCGTAATAATCTTGATCTGTTTCCTCGGTTATTTTATTGATAAACTCAAAGGTATTGTTCATAAATGTCAAAAATTCACTTTCCGAAAAATTCAAGACACCATTTGAAAACAAGGCACGGGATTCTAGTGATTTCTTCTTTTCCGAGGAGCTCTTTGATGATGTCAACAATTTGATGATATCGAGTAAGTCATTCAAACCTGATAATTCCTCATTGACATGTAGATCAACGAGTAGGGCCTTAATAAACTCAATTAATATTCTTGCCTCGCCAATTTTAAAGTTGACTAAAGCTGAAGAATACTGTTGTGCAATCAAGAAAAGGAACGAGCCCAGTGCCTTTACTGGATCAAGTGTTTTGATTAACGTAGAAAATAATTTAACCCTCCTATGTCTTGGAACGTGTTGCAAAGCGGTTGTGAAGCTCAACAAAAGGAACTCCATTTCCTCTTTTTCATTTCCTTTGCTATTCTTGATCAAGGCAGGGACAACAGTTAGTATCGTACGCTCAACAACTTTAGTTGTGAATTCATCATCTTGACGAATACTATGGGCTCCCATAAAAGTAAAGATAGGCATTACAGAATGCAAAATAACTTCCGAACTTAAAGTAGCAAGAGATCCAATTACAAGTAATAGTTTGTTTTGGACTTGCGGAGATGCAGAATTTCTAATAGCGGATACCAATATATCTGCCCTTACGTTGGTTAGTTCTGTACAGCCATGTTCCTTCAAGTATGTGATAGTGTTCAGCGTACAAGAAATCAAAGTTTCTTGCGCATATAAAACCGGTAATCCACCGTCTTGATCCAAAGTTTCCAGATCTGATAATAAGGAAAGTAAAGTGGACAAAAGCTTTTCGGATCCAACATTTCTGACTTTATCAAGTGCTTCCAAAATAATCGTCAACTTTCTCAGGTGCAATTCCGCCAGTTGCGAAACCTCCTCTTTCAAAAATGCGTTTTTACTTGTTGATGAACGTCTTCTTCTTCTTTTAGAAAAGTCTGTCTGATCCATTTCGTTACTGATACTGTTTTGATTTAGTATGGATACAAAAATATCGGAATCTAACGGCAATGATTGTAGTACACCGACTGTATCGTACGATGATTCTACGTTACTCGAAGAATCCACGATATTTTGGACGATTTTTAGTTTTTGAGCATTATTTAATGAAGCGAATATGCTGATAAGCCTCTCGGCAGCTATGTTAGCTAATTGCTCATAATCTGAGTTAAGAGCACTGAGAACAAAATCGATCATGAATGACTGCTTTTCTTTTGGTGATACCAAATTAACTAAAGAGCGCTCAAAATGCTCAAAGTTTGTTTTATTAGCAATACAACTCTTTTCCCAACTAGATCTGTTTTCTAAGTAGTGGGAAATAAATTCCTCAAATAGGGAGGAATAAGAAGATGCATAAGTCGGACTCTTGTTCAGGTTATCCAACAACACTGTCTTGGCATACGGAGAAGGTATTAGTAGGGCTTGATTAGCCCAAAACATCAAAAAGACTTTTTCATTTCTCTTTGGCGTTATAATTCTGGATATGTCATAATTCTCAGTAACGTACTCATTCAAAAATCCTGATAACCATGCCTCACTATCTTTGGGATTTAACATAGGAATGGCAACGTTCTCTCCGTAAAGTTTATCAGACAAAAAGTAGTGCTTAGTGGATGGTCTTTTAGCAATCAAGGAAAGAATCTTCTTCACGCCAGTCCTAACTTTTATAGAAGCATCTCGCAAAGCGCAAATCAAGCATGGAACTAAAGTAAAAATATTAGCTTCCTTTTCAATACTATTAATATATTTTGCAATATTGTTTAAAGATATTAGCTTTAGCGCGGTTGGAGCGGCTGGAGATATAGTTACTCTTAACAAAAACGTTATTCTTGATTCTAAAGTAGTGAAAAATGAAGTCAAGAAGGAACTTGCTTTATAGCCTTTACCAATAGCTTCAGTGAATAAAGATAAAACCTTTTTGTATCTTTCTCCAGTTTCTGTTAGCATGGACACATTCGTTGTGTTTATCAATTCTGAATGCTTATCCAAGAATGTTTGAAATGAAGCGGTATCCTTTTTAGTAGTTTCCACGGGGTCGCTTAATTGCTTTACAATGTCGGTGTTAACATCGGCATTAGTGAACAAAGATGTAGTAAGCCTGATTTCGAAGAGTTCGCCTGTTAGTCCCAATGATTTCAAACATTTTAACACCAAATCTTCATTTATGGAGATAAAATATTCGAATAGTTCTACTAATTGTGACTTGTCCTCTAAAATTTCGGAAAGGTAAATCAAATCAGTGATTATCAACCTAACTTCGTATCTTTCTAGTCTTATTTTTTTTAGTAGGCTAAGAATAATGTTCAATTTGGACCGATCATACCTTGCTATGGATCTTGTATAGGAAGTAATGAATTTATCACAAACTGGTTTGTCTTCCTTATCTAAGAAGGTTAGTATAGACACAGTGTCGAACTTGCTATCAAATAACTTGAAAATTTTGGAAGGTAGCTGATCTACGTTACCTTGTCCTTTTAATGTTTGGAACAGCTTACAAATCGTGAGGAGTGCTGAATGTTTTGCCTCTTTAGCATCTAAGTTTGAAAGAATGGTTTCCATGGCAGCTAAGATAATTGTTTTCTTTAAAGGCAAAGCTGTAGCAAATACAACTAATATGGTATGTGCAGCTATTTGACAATCCTTTGATTTAGAGGCTAAAAGTTTAGCAGATATTTCAAGTAAGATTGGAACAAGCTGATTCAGTTTTTCATCGTTGTTTGAATTGAAAGCAACAACGTTAATAAAGCAGCATGTTGTAAATAAAAGCTGGTTAGTATACGTTGCATTATGCTTAATACATTGATCCAAATAACTGGTATAAAGTTTCAGAAAATCCATGTCATTAAAGAGCTTTATCATGGTTAGCGCCGTTGGGGGCTTTTCACTTCTAACAAAATTCGACAAACAATTAAACAAAGGGGGCAACTTAATAATGCTGAGAATTCTCTTAAAGAAAGGTGTTTGGTAGTAGTTGAGAGTGGACAAAAGCAGCATCTCTGTGTTTTTAACATGTATTTGAAAACGACGAACCAACCATTCTGTTGCATGTAGTGTAGGTGCTAAATACCATTTAGAAGAAGCCAATAGCAAGTAAGCATTGATAGCATTATCCAAATCTTTAATTTCTTCTTTTGTTTGGACATTTCTATCAAGAGAAATGGAAGACTCTGAAAAGAGTGTTCTTGAGAAAATGGCAAATTTTGGCTCAATTTGGCTCAATTCTTCAAGAGCCTTACTAGCGTTTTCAAAAATGAAATCGTAATCTTGTGTTGCAGCCGTCTTTGAGTTATAAATCAAAGAAGCAGAATGAAGTTTTTGTCTTCTCTTTCTATCCAACGCAACAGTAGCATTGTTGGAAGCAACTTGAGCTAATTGGTCACTCAACGAAGACATTTTCAAAGTTATTCGTACTTTGGTGGCCAGTTAGATAAGTCTGATTCTGAAAGGTAATAAAGAAAGTATTTGTTACACCTTCGAAAATATCTAGCTCATCGCTAACTGAAAATTTTTTTCTTTGCTTAACGCAGAAAGAAAAAAGAAAAAAAAAAGTCATGTGACTTGAATATTATTAATCTATGTATGTTATGATTATTGGCTATGAAACCATAAAATTGAAAAAAGGATTCATAAGCTGATATGTTATTTGTACTTAATGCTATATTTATAATTTACTTTTGAAATTTTTCTTAGTGGGTCAAAGTCTTCTTTGATACTGAAGAATGACCCAATGGCAACACTTGGTCCATTGGTTAACAAGTTTCTAACGAAGTGGACCTTGTGAGAGCTTATAAACTGAAAAGACCAGTTTTCTTTTTACCAAAGGGATAGACAAAGAGTGAAGAAGCAAATAGTCCCACAGAAATACCGACACAAACTTGAATCATTGTCATACCAAATGACATTGAGGACGATGGATCGGAGGTGCTTGTCGTAATGGTTTCATTAGCATTAACAATTGTATTTGCACTTTGCAACCCAGACAACAACGAATTTTGTGAAGCAATACCAGATGGCACTTGAACGAAGATTGCGGGAAGCATAGCTGATACCGCTAAACCTTTCCAAATTCTGGAATATAGATTACCTAGAACACCTATGACAAATGCAGCTAAGGCGGCAGTAAACTCTGTCGAATTCGCAAAATGCTTACCGGCCCAATATGTTACGACATAACCGGTGCAAGAAATGAAGACCATAACTGGCAGTTGTGAGATGTGTGCTTGATTTAATAACGAGATACTAATGGTAAACGCTGGAACGAAGAGGAACCTGAACCACGGAGAAATTAATTGAGGACATGAAATTTCGTTAGTGGCATTGTGATACATCCATCCAAACAAAGCTGAGCCCAATGTTATGCCAAAACCCAAAAACAAAGAATAAATAATGGCGTAGAACATACGGACCGCGCCAGCAACCAGGCTTCGACTTTGCAGTTCTAGTGCACCACACAGAATAATATAACCTGGCAGGATTAATGCCAATGAGCCTTGTGTAACTGCACCAAAGCAGATGTGAGAACGAGGGATAGAGCCAAAAGCTCTACCGCAGAAGCTAACGACAATAGATGCAGAAATTTCGAAGACGTTTGAATACATGTATGACTTTTGTGAAAGAATAAATTGTAATGACCCCACACAAAGCCCCATAAAAAATGAGATTGCCAGGTTTACCCAATCGCCACCAAAGGCATACGGAGTGACCATAGCGGAACAAAATGCATATAAAAGAACACACATCCAAGGTGGATATAGATTCGTGTCAGCCAAAATTTGATCGAGTAAAGCATTACCTTCATCGGCACCTAAGGTATCATGGACAACTCTTTTGTAAACGGCATGAACTTGATGCAGCTTCCAAAGGTTTAGACCTTGAGTACACCTAACCAATTGAACTTCGGAAGTTCTTGTTGTTGCATCACCAAATGAAACAATCATACAACCTGGAAGATACAAAAACTGACCATCTATTTCAAGGACTCTAGAAGTCATAACCATATATTCTTCAAGCCTATGCGTCGGAGCACCATACATCATAAGAGCTCTACACATGCGTAGGATGAACCGGTGTCTTTGTAAAATGTCTGCAATGTGAACCGTAATTTTCGCTTCAGTTTTTAGTCTTTTCTTCAGTCTAGGCATTCTGCCTTTTTTAGCCTTGCCTTTTAAATTTTGTAATCTGCTACCCTTGGCAACTGGTACGTCTTTGTTTCCAGCAGTAGAAGAAATACCTTCATCATCTGTTGTTACAGCTTGTGAATCTGAAAAGATTGAGCTTGAATTTTGATCTTCATTTTGGTAAAGTTTCAATAATGACCCTAGTACTCCACTTTTCACTTGAGATGGAGGGGGTACGTATGTGGAGGTTTCAATAAACCCTTCGTTATCGTCGGATGAATTGTTTTCCGCATAATCATCAAAATGATCCACTGCAGGCGCCAGAAATGAATTTTTTGAACTTGAGCCTAACGTTTCGCCATCCGACGTACAATTTACGTCACCTTCTAATTTGAGAGCCTCCAGTTTTTCTTTATCGTCGCCCTCATGAACGTCTACGATTTTAGACGCATCAGCTAGATCGGATAAGGGAATTTCTTCATTACGGTTATTTTTTTCTATATCATTCTTCCCATTTTCATTTTCTGAAGGTATTGGTGCCAAGCCAGGGACCAAACCCCCTTGATTTCCAGTCAGGTTATTTATTATCTTCTTGATGAACGTCTCATCGTCTCCATCCTTACCATTGTTCCTTAAATGTGTGAAAGAAACTTTAGGCTTCCTCTTGTGGCGAGCAGGCCTATCTTGTTCATCTTGTCCATCTGTGCCCTTAGAATTATCGCTGGTTTCTGTAGATCTTGAAGACAAATCATTTTCTAGAGCATCCGTATCAGCAGTGAATCTTACATTTTTGTTATCATTATTAGAAATACCTAGATCACTGATGCTTTTACCACTTAAATTGCCTTTTTTGCTCTCGGCTGAATTGGAAGTGCGATGGTCACTACTATCTTCAAGATTCACTCCCGCTTGACTTTGCTCGGAGCTTCCCACCCGAAAATCTGACACAGGAGTGGTTGGTTTTTCATTTCTACCGTCCATTGTATAGCCTATCGGTTATTCGATCTTTTTTCTTTTGTTATTCTATATCTAAAAGATAAAAGTCGCACACCGCTAAGTAAGTAAGTAAGTGTTATATAAGATTTATTTAGCTACGTTCTCAGATATAGTAGGCTTAAAACAAACGTAAAACATAGTTATATATTAATATGCAATTCGGTTTATTTCTTTTTCAAGATTCTTCCGAATTTCGTCATATTGGGTTCGCAATTTTTGGCGATGGCTTTGCTTCGATATTTTTCGGATGAAAATAGTCAAAGGACACTAGAAACACGAATGGTGCGCTGATTAAGGAGACGTCGGGCTAAGACAAAGAGGGTCCATTCGGCGTGCTGGTGGTACTGTGACAGATAAACCCAATGCCCCACTTTTCTCGAGGAGTTGAAACAAGCGGGACAACTGCTACGTCATAAAAATGGGAGTACCAAGGGAGGAGCCATAAGCCGGGTAAAATTTGGCGCTGTTTTTCTTAATCTAAAAATAGTTCAACAAAAAAATTTGGGCTCCGCCCATCCAGACCAAAGCAATCTTCGGCCTTAACAAGCCAAAGGGAACGAAACCCAGACTCTACCATGCATTTCGAACATCTTGTAGCTAACTACACTGGTAACCCAGATACCTATTCTCTCAGTAGCTGTTTCACCAAGACTCCGCACTCATGGTAAGTAGAAAAAGAAAACTCTCACAAAAATCTGAGTGGCACAGCTTTTCCAAATACGCTTTTTAAACTTGGAGAAATAAAGATGTATTACCCGCTGGTGCCTTAAAATATCCTTTTCTCCGGTTGTCCAATAATTTATGTTACGGCGGCTATTTGAGTTTTTGTGGAAATCTCTATCATTAATAAATGTCAGCCTTGTGTCTTAAATGCAATTCAACAGGGAAAAGGCGCGAGACTTCGGCGGCAAAAAGCCACAGACAAGTGCTGGTTGCAAAGAGGTAAAGAAGTAATGAGTGTAATCAAATAGATATATTAAGGTAGCAACTCACTGGTCTGTCCATTTTCTTTTCCTGAATAACTTCTTCTGTCTTCACACATTCATTTCATTTTTATTTTCCAATATCACTCAACGAGAAAGAAGTTACAAGATCTATCTTTCAAAATAGTTTACAGTTACCTTTACTTTACCCTTTCCCTTTTCAGTTTGTTACCCCTTCTCCTAAAAGTTTTATTTTTGGGTAAAGATATAAAGGACACTCCAGTCGGTTAAGGTGGCTGTCTAGAGAATATAAACCTGTATTTATTTACCAGGCTTATCAGAAAAGTTAATCGTGTTCTTAAATATTCATTGAAAAGGAACGTGATACAGACGTAATAAAAGAAGAGTACTAAGCTTAACTTAATAGGTCATTTATGGTTGAAAAACGTAGTAGACAGAGTTCCAGTAGTGGCTCAGAGTTCAGTGTTCCACCTGATGTCGATAACCCGCCACTTTCTATCCCTTTGAAGACTTTATCAGACAGATATCAGCTGATCGAAAAACTAGGTGCAGGATCATTTGGTTGTGTAACTTTAGCCAAAGCGCAATTTCCTTTATCGAACATATTGGGTAAACAACATGATATAAGGTGTACTTTAATGGATCAGCCTAAAAATGGTCACCAAAACTATATAACAAAGACACAAGGTGTAGTGGCTATAAAGACAATGATGACAAAACTGCATACACTCCAGGATTATACGAGGGTCAGAGAAATTAAGTTCATACTGGCAATCCCAGCGAATGACCATCTGATACAAATTTTTGAGGTCTTTATTGACTCTGAAAATTACCAATTACATATCGTAATGGAATGTATGGAGCAAAACCTATATCAAATGATGAAACATAGAAGGCGCCGAGTTTTTTCGATTCCTTCTTTGAAATCTATTCTATCGCAGATACTGGCTGGGTTAAAACACATCCACGAACATAATTTCTTCCACAGAGATTTAAAACCTGAAAATATTCTTATCACACCAAGTACCCAGTATTTTGAAAAGGAGTACATGAACCAGATTGGATATCAAGATAACTATGTCATTAAACTTGCAGATTTTGGTTTGGCACGCCATGTTGAAAATAAAAACCCGTATACGGCCTACGTTTCCACAAGATGGTATAGATCGCCTGAAATATTATTAAGAAGTGGTTACTATTCCAAACCTTTGGATATTTGGGCATTCGGGTGCGTGGCGGTGGAAGTTACTGTATTCAGAGCTCTCTTCCCCGGTGCTAACGAAATCGATCAGATATGGAAAATTTTAGAAGTTCTTGGTACACCTATCAAACGTTCTGATTTTGTTAATACAAACCACATCACAGCTCCACCACCTGGTGGATTTTGGGATGATGCCAGTAATTTGGTCCATAAATTAAACTTGAAATTGCCTTATGTAGAAGGTTCATCGTTGGATCATCTACTTTCTAGCTCCCAACTATCCGATTTATCTGAGGTTGTCAAAAAGTGTTTAAGATGGGATCCTAATGAAAGGGCAACAGCCCAAGAGCTTTGTGAAATGCCATTTTTTGAAAACACCGTGGCAGCCCAAGTAGACGCAAGAGGCAATGTGACTAATACAGAACAAGCATTGATTTTTGCAGGTATAAATCCAGTAGCGACCAACACAAAGCCCATATATTTTAACTCTTCAACAAAATTGCCCGCAGAAACAGAGTCTAATGATATTGATATCAGCAACAACGATCACGATTCTCATGCTATGTGCTCACCAACATTAAATCAAGAAAAACTAACTTTGGTAGAATTTTTAAACGAATTCGTTGAAGAAGATAATGATGATCGCTCAATACCTGATGTTGGAACAGATTCTACCATTTCAGATTCTATTGATGAGACTGAATTATCAAAAGAAATTCGTAATAATTTGGCCCTTTGTCAACTACCAGATGAAGAAGTCTTAGATCATTCATTATCGAATATTAGGCAGTTGACAAATGATATTGAAATTATAAATAAAGATGAAGCAGACAACATGGAACAGCTATTTTTTGACCTGGAAATTCCTGAAAAGGATGAGTTTCAGAGAAAACAACCATTTAATGAACATGCAGATATTGATGAAGACATCGTTCTACCATATGTGAACAACTCAAATTACACACATACAGATAGGTCACATCATAGAGGTGATAATGTTTTGGGTGATGCCTCTTTAGGCGATTCGTTTAATTCAATGCCAGATTTTACTCCAAGAAATTTCTTGATACCTACATTAAAAAAATCACGGGAAAAGTTCGAGCCTCATCTATCCAATTCAAACCAACATTTTGGAAATGTAACCTTCTAATAATTTGTCATTTGACTGACGAATCGTTAGGCACAGTTATATAGTTATATACACATAGACATACATATGTTCGCATATATATTATATTACTATGCATTCACCTAAATAGCTACTGCTCTATTAATACAGTGCTTTTTTGATGGCTTTAATTTAACTTATTAGACATTACTTTGCGTTTATTCCCCTCCAATATATTTTTATGTTTGTTTTTCTTGAACATTTTATGATTTCTTGCTCTTGGCGGCTACTGATTTTGTTAAGCAACTCATCAAGAGGTCAAAAAAAGTAGAACGAGATCTTTGTGTTCGGTTACCCGGCTCAGATCCTAACTTGGTATGTTTATTCGTATAAGTTACTGTTGTCCACAGGCAATACTCTGCAGAAAATTAAAACGGCATTAATGCTAGGACAACCAGAACTGTTACTACTGTATGTGCGATAGTTGATAACTGCAACATTATGCCCGGTATATTCTCAAAAAACCCTATTACTGCATACGAAGAAATCGCAAGAGAAATCTTTCGGTTTGGAAAAGCTCACTGTGAGGTTCCTTGGAGCCAATAGTAATACAGCACAATCCAAGGAAAAATCTGGCCTATATGCAAGGAAGGAGAGATAGTCAAAAGCATTCTTTCCCCTAGAAGTTGGTGCATATATGGCATCGTTAAAACATATTACCCCCAAAATTTCTTCTCTAAACGATGTGCTTGGCCTTTGTTTTGGTTTTTGATGTCGGTCGTTTGAGGCCCCTTGCGGAAAATCGAGATCGCCGAATGGCACGCGAGGGAAGGGAAATAAGGTTTAAAGGCACTGAAACAATAGGCAAGAAGTAGGCGAGAGCCGACATACGAGACTAATGTGTCCGCGTTTCTAAGGCCACTTTTCAATGGAACGGATATTGATATGCTAGTAAAAGGACGAGCTCAAGAGCGAAAATATAAGTAAAGAATTCGAGTGCACTTGTCTCCATGCAGCAAGATTTCATATGAGTCTTTTTTATCTTTTTACTTTTTACATTACACGATATGCACTTTATGAAAATTTAACGAGGTTGGAAGCCGGATAATCAACCAAAATCAGGCACGAAGGCACACTCGTATATGCATGTTGTTGAAACTCTGTTACGCTGAACTAACAATCACACATGTAGAGGTCACCGGGAAAAGTTGCGACCCCATGGAAGGTCGATCTCTTCGTTTGGCTTTGCTTGGCTGGCGGCATTGCGCTTCTTCGCTTATACCCGTCTCTTGACGCTCGAGCTCGTTCATTGAGATACCTTTATTCTTGCACATTTTCTGGCTTTTTTCGCTACTCGGGTACATGTAATCATGCACACAGAAGGTGCTGTAGGGTGAAAGTTCCTTTGTGCTGTCGTTTGTTTTTAATGCCAAACTTTCTGGTGATCAATAACCACCTCTTTTTCCTTCAGGAAACCTTATTATTGTTCTTGGATAGTACTAGGAAGTATATAAGGAACCTCGATTTTGGTATTGCACGGCTATACACATCTAAGAAACTTTGTATAAAAGGTGGCTACCCTATTCATAGCTTGATATCAATAGGCCATCTCATCACTTTTTATTGAAAAGGAAAGGAGGGAAATATATCTGATTCAAATTACTTGTTTGCTTCTCTTTAAGACAAAAGCATAGATAATTTCAGCGTGGAACGCCGGAATAAGATTGGTACCCTCGTCAGAAAGTTACAAATACCGCTTCATCTTCAAAATGACTTCACCGGAATCACTATCTTCTCGTCATATCAGGCAAGGAAGGACATACACAACCACAGACAAGGTCATATCGCGGTCGTCGTCGTACTCATCTAATAGTTCAATGTCTAAAGATTACGGCGATCACACACCCTTGTCCGTCAGCAGTGCAGCTTCAGAGACATTACCCTCACCTCAGTATATGCCGATAAGGACATTCAATACAATGCCTACAGCTGGCCCAACGCCTTTACATTTATTTCAAAATGACAGGGGCATTTTCAACCATCATTCTTCATCAGGCTCATCAAAAACGGCATCAACAAATAAAAGAGGAATAGCAGCAGCAGTAGCATTGGCAACTGCTGCCACCATACCATTTCCACTGAAAAAACAGAATCAAGATGATAATTCCAAGGTCTCGGTAACACACAATGAATCATCGAAAGAAAATAAAATTACACCCTCCATGAGAGCAGAAGATAACAAACCTAAAAATGGTTGCATCTGCGGTTCAAGTGACTCCAAGGATGAGTTGTTTATACAGTGTAACAAATGTAAAACGTGGCAGCACAAGTTATGTTATGCTTTCAAAAAATCAGATCCAATAAAAAGAGATTTTGTTTGCAAAAGATGTGACAGTGATACGAAAGTGCAGGTTAATCAAGTAAAACCAATGATATTCCCTAGAAAAATGGGAGATGAGCGATTATTTCAATTTTCATCCATAGTGACAACTTCAGCATCGAACACAAATCAGCATCAACAGTCTGTGAATAACATAGAGGAACAGCCCAAGAAACGTCAACTTCATTATACCGCCCCAACAACTGAAAATAGCAATAGTATACGGAAAAAATTGAGGCAAGAAAAACCGGTAGTATCAAGCCACTTTCTGAAGCCACTACTGAATGAGGTAAGTTCTTTCAATGACACGGAATTCAAAGCAATAACAATATCAGAGTATAAGGACAAATATGTTAAGATGTTTATTGATAACCATTATGATGACGATTGGGTTGTTTGTTCTAACTGGGAAAGCTCAAGGTCAGCTGACATCGAGGTAAGAAAATCATTAAATGAAAGAGATTTTGGAGTCTTCGCTGCAGATTCTTGTGTTAAAGGTGAGCTAATTCAAGAATATTTGGGCAAAATTGATTTTCAAAAAAATTATCAGACAGATCCAAATAATGACTATCGTTTGATGGGAACGACAAAACCTAAAGTACTTTTTCATCCACATTGGCCTTTATATATAGACTCTCGAGAAACAGGCGGATTAACAAGATACATAAGACGGAGTTGTGAGCCCAATGTGGAACTAGTAACGGTAAGACCGCTTGACGAAAAACCAAGAGGAGATAATGATTGTAGAGTTAAATTTGTTTTAAGGGCTATAAGAGATATTCGTAAGGGAGAAGAGATAAGCGTAGAATGGCAATGGGATTTGAGAAATCCTATTTGGGAGATAATAAATGCATCTAAAGATTTGGATTCCCTACCGGATCCCGACAAGTTCTGGTTGATGGGGTCAATAAAGACTATTTTAACAAATTGTGATTGTGCATGTGGGTACTTGGGCCATAATTGTCCAATAACTAAAATCAAAAACTTTTCTGAAGAATTTATGAGGAATACGAAGGAATCCCTATCTAATAAATCTTACTTTAATACAATAATGCACAACTGTAAGCCATAAACGAAATTTTAAAATTAATAGTATTCATTTTAATCTTTTTTGAAAGCTTAATTTTATCATCATAATTTTTCTTCCAAAACTTCAATCTTGGTATTTTTTTTCGCATTGGTCTTCATTTTTTTTCTTTTGTTTTTAGCTTTAATGTTGAAAGCGTGAATATCAAAACACTTTTATAATAAATCACCACTTTGTAACTATAGAGAACAATTCATGCTTTATTTATAGATGCCACGATTAAGCATCAATCATTAGTTGAGAGGATCCTTAACGTTAAAATCCACCGCACTTTTCCTTTCAAAAAGCTGCATTGTTTCCATAATTCATTTCATGGCAGGTTAATGACTTATTTGATATGAAGAGTGAGGTTCTTATCAAATGAAATTCCTACATATGAATTTTTTAAAAGAGAGTTTTTCGTTTTACGATATTTATTTACTTCATCATCGTTTATCATTTTTCACGTAGCAAATTTTGAAGCTTCAACTTATAACTCATTTGCATCCGATTCACATATTTCAGCTGACTATAAATTTGGCAACAGCTTCGTGACTTGAGCATAAGAAAATCATAGACTTGTTGGATATAAAATATGGCTCACAGGGCTTTCATACAGGTTATAATCACAGGAACTCAAGTTTTTGGAAAAGCATTCGCCGAGGCGTATAGACAAGCGGCTTCACAATCAGTGAAACAAGGTGCTACAAATGCATCTAGAAGGGGAACAGGAAAAGGCGAATATGGTGGTATTACGTTGGATGAGAGTTGTAAAATTTTAAATATTGAAGAATCCAAGGGCGATTTAAACATGGACAAGATTAATAACAGGTTTAACTATCTATTTGAGGTTAACGATAAAGAAAAAGGTGGAAGCTTCTACTTACAGAGCAAAGTTTATCGAGCAGCAGAAAGGTTAAAATGGGAACTGGCTCAGAGAGAAAAAAATGCGAAGGCGAAAGCAGGGGACGCTTCAACAGCGAAACCTCCTCCGAATTCAACAAATTCATCTGGTGCAGATAATAGTGCAAGCAGCAATCAGTAGTCAAGGAAGCCTCCATCATTACGTCACAAGTGTTATCGAAAGCATGCAGCAGCGCATATATTTTCCTAGTTGGTTGCTTCCTGTACGTTAGGAATCTTCAACCACCATCCTTGTATTTAGTTAATATTAGTATATGTACCAAAGTAAACATACTCAGATGCCATCTCGATATACGCACCGTACACGAAAATGAAATTAAAAAAAAAATGTTGGAGCACAAGCAAGGCAGCATCAGAACGTACCGTCAGTTGGTACCAAGACAAGTCCATCCCCGTAGGCACTACAAATTATGGGAATGAGAAAGTATACAAAATATAAACTGTCTTATCATGAAGAAGAGTCGCTTAGGAATTTAAACTTTCAAATCGCATTACGCAATTCTCTAAAAACGCGAACCTTTCCCTGATATGTAATCAGGGAACTTCCTCAGAATAATATTCGATCTAAGAAACCGGAAACGAAATGAAAATTGTTACTACTTTGTTTAGGAGTAGTCAAAGTTCATTCAGCTATGGGTTATGATGAAATGATTTAAATTATTCTCGCTCCAGTATTAACTTATTACGTAATATGAGCTTAAAAGAGCAAGCTCCTCATCACTCACACTCCATAACATGAAGAACGAAAATAACCTAATCTTTAGGTTTCTATGGTATAATGAAATTAATATTATCTAAAGATAGTATTAACCACTACTGATGTTAGCCTTTTGAAAAAAAATCAAAAGAAAAATTTGAATTTTAAAGAAGAAGTAACAAAGGGAAGAAGTTTTTGCCAATCGGACAACACTAGCTCTATTTATACTTTTCTGTTGCTCCAAAAACAGGAAAGAACAAATTTTTCAATTTAGTGTGACCCGGCTAATAATAAAGAGGGAAGTAATAGGTAGGGTTTTATTGGCAAGAAATCCATATTGTTGCTCCCGAATAATATTATAAATTCTTGTAATTAATACGAAGTTTCTAGATCCACCTTGTTTAAAAATATAAAGTTATGCTTAAAATTCTTCAGGGAAGTAGGTTTTCAATGGATGATTTTACATTTTTGACGAATTCCTGAGAAACTAAATTACAATGTAAAACTGTACATAAATATAAATATTATTGTTGATACGGAAAGTAAAATAAAAAAAAGAAACGCTAAAGAATACTGAATTGCCAACCTAAGTAAAAAATAAGCGATAAAATCAAAGAAACGGACAGAATGCATATAAAAACTGTAATCAGTAATAAGCCCAAAAAATAGTGATCAGTCCATTTCAAAAATTGGTAAAAATTGTCCCATTACGAGAATTGGGATATTAAACGAGTCCCTTTTTACTGTCCAACAACAGGCACACTTCAAATAAAGACCGTTACTTAATAATAAATTGCACTTAGTAAAGATTGCTTTTCCATCCGTAGTAAAAGAAAACCCTTCTGTAATTTTTGACGAGGTAGAAGAACATGCGTTCAACATCAATAGTTTTTTCCTTTTATTGATATCATTGTAACCAAATGCCAGCAATTCGTTAAATATTTGAAAGTAATTCGAAACGCTTTTATGATCCAGATATTCAAAAATAAAGGAGGTGCGGTCTAATAGTAAATTTTTGTTAAAACCTGTTAAAGAATAGAATTCGTTACTGACAAAACAAATCTCGCCTGATCTTCTCCAGATGCACATCGGTGTGCAGCTTACTAATTTTGCCATGTTCTCCAAATCTAATAAAGCCCTTTGCAAGGTAACTTCCTGTAATAGCAAATCCTCTTCAATCATATTGGATGTTAACGAAATGAAAATTGGAGCATATCTTTCTAGTATAGAGCGTATTATAACTTCTAAATCATATCTCAAATTATGCTTTTGGGTACTGTGTTCGTCTTTTACTGAGGCAGATTTATCAATTTCAGCTCCTTCAAGAAATTTTTTTCTTAAAGTAGTTAGCAGTTTGGTGTATGCGAGCTTGTAATTATGCGGTTTTATTAAACATTTATTGTCATATAGGTCTTGAGGAGTCTTTACTAATTCACGAAACTTTGAAGGTGATATGAAATCGGTATCATGTTTCTCCAGATCTGCATCGGAGTGACTAGAACTGTCACATTCGCTTTCCAGTTTGGCGTTATGTGATGGGTGTGTATTAGCGTTTGCTCCACGATTCAAATGCAGCATGTCTAAAGATATAAAGGGCCTAGACACTACTTCATCATATGTATTGAAAGTAGAAGTGGAATGGCCGATCGAGGAGTCCTTTTGGTCATTCACGCTTTTTGTCGAGTTTAAAAGGTTCGTTAAATGCAATGACGAATTTCCCCGTGTAGATGCGCTAGGATTGGGATATTCTGATTCTTGGAGGGAAAATATCTGGGAGTTATTCGGTAAAAACGGCGTTGAAATATCTACTATATCCTTTAATTTCATGTATTCGTCATTGCACCACATACTATCAAAGTGAATATTAGTTTCGTCATCGACATCATCGTCACTCTTATTACTATCGTCCATTCCAGAGTGCACAGGAACGTTTGAAGTAGCAACCAAACAATTGGTAGCCAGCGGCTGCTGCATTGCTTTATGTTGCTCTAGGAAATGCGACTTTAAATTGAGAGTACTCTTCCGTACGGTGGGTATGATGGGGTCATTCATTAAATGTACTGCTTGTGAAGCTGATATATTATTAGAAGTATTTTCTAAGACGGTCTGGCCGTTATTCGTATTGAAGTTCGTAATACGTGGAATAGATCCAGCGCTTTGAAAGTTATCATTTATATTATACGTATATTGGATATTCGTATTGTGGGCAGGTGTTTTGCCTGGTTTTTCCTGATCTGAAGATAGAAAATCTCGCTGCAGATGTACGCTTGAGGGGGATACCGTCTTCGACGGCACATCATGTATTACCAGCCTCTTCCCCAAATTCAAGTATGGTTGTGTTCCATGCTTCTCAATTCGTTTTCTTGATTTCCTTTTCTTATCTCTGCAAAACTTCCCAATATTTCTTTTTAAACAGTTTTGACATGGCCTCCCTACGTCACACTGTATATGTTTGGTATGACAGAATTCACAAGCTGTCTGGATAGACTTTCTCGTCTGTTTCAACTCTGAAGGTAGTTTTTTGGTCATATGTATATATATTCTTGTATGCTGTATCCAAATATATTATTTCTTTACTCCCTTTATTGCTAAGCTGTAATACGTTAAATCATTCGAAATATGATCTATTCATGCAAAAACTTGATGTGTGTAACAAAGAAAATATCCGGTTCAGAGATCCGAACAAATGATAGTCGTACCCTTCCCCTTAGTGTTAACTCGTTTAAGCAGGCTATGATGATTAGTAAATCGTTTCAGCCTCTTCTCATTTCGACAATTTTTGAGGCCTTCCCTTAGTGAGAGGGGAGATAACCAATCAGCACAGAGAACGACGACGGCGCGGAGGCTGGGCGGTTAAAAGAAGATAATGTGAAATAGATCAACAAGCTTTCTGGTGGCAAAACGGCAGTCAGAGATATACAAAAGGGGCAAGATAAGTGAGGGAGGCTATGTGGAAATGGAATGTGCGCAGATGGGCGGGCGCAAGAGTAAACATTAGCAAGAACCGATTAAGTGTAATTAACGTTGGAAGTAGATACTTATCGACCGCAAGAAGTCCACTGTCTAAGGTTAGAAATATAGGAATTATAGCCCATATCGATGCAGGTAAAACTACCACAACAGAGAGGATGCTTTATTATGCAGGAATCTCAAAGCATATTGGAGACGTCGACACTGGCGATACGATAACTGATTTTTTAGAGCAGGAGAGATCCCGAGGTATCACAATTCAAAGCGCTGCGATTTCATTCCCATGGCGAAATACTTTTGCAATAAATCTTATTGATACGCCGGGACATATAGATTTTACTTTTGAAGTGATTAGGGCTTTGAAAGTTATTGATTCATGCGTGGTCATTTTGGACGCTGTTGCCGGCGTAGAGGCACAGACAGAGAAGGTTTGGAAGCAAAGTAAATCGAAGCCCAAAATCTGCTTTATCAACAAAATGGATCGTATGGGGGCGAGTTTCAACCATACAGTCAATGACTTGATAAATAAATTTATGAGAGGAACAACTACCAAACCGGTGTTGGTAAACATTCCTTACTATCGAAAACAACCGACTAGCAATGATTATGTTTTCCAAGGTGTTATTGACGTCGTAAATGGGAAGCGATTAACCTGGAATCCAGAAAATCCTGATGAAATTATCGTGGATGAGTTGGATGGTACTTCTCTTGAGCAGTGTAATCGTTGTAGGGAATCGATGATAGAGACTTTGACTGAATACGACGAAGATTTAGTCCAGCACTTCTTAGAGGAGGCAGAAGGCGATTACTCCAAGGTTTCCGCACAGTTTTTGAACGCTTCAATAAGAAAACTGACTATGAAGAATATGATTGTACCTGTCTTATGCGGTGCGTCTTTTAAAAATATTGGCGTGCAGCCTCTATTAGATGCTATAGTTAATTATCTCCCTTCGCCCATTGAAGCCGAACTACCAGAACTAAATGATAAAACCGTTCCAATGAAATATGACCCCAAAGTTGGATGTTTAGTAAACAACAACAAAAATCTTTGCATTGCTCTTGCATTCAAAGTGATTACGGATCCAATCAGGGGTAAACAAATATTCATTAGAATTTATTCAGGTACACTAAACAGTGGCAATACCGTTTATAATTCTACTACTGGGGAAAAATTTAAATTGGGTAAATTACTGATACCCCATGCGGGAACATCACAACCTGTAAATATTTTAACTGCGGGCCAAATCGGATTGCTTACTGGCTCTACAGTCGAAAACAACATATCTACTGGAGATACACTAATAACGCATTCGTCGAAGAAGGATGGGTTGAAATCACTTGATAAAAAAAAGGAGTTGACGTTAAAAATCAATTCTATCTTCATTCCCCCACCAGTTTTTGGTGTTTCCATCGAACCAAGGACTTTAAGTAATAAAAAATCGATGGAAGAAGCTTTAAACACTTTAATTACTGAAGATCCCAGTCTTTCAATTTCTCAAAATGATGAGACTGGCCAAACGGTTTTAAACGGTATGGGTGAATTACACCTTGAAATTGCCAAGGATCGATTGGTTAATGACCTAAAAGCAGATGTTGAATTTGGTCAGTTGATGGTGTCCTACAAAGAAACAATTAATTCAGAAACAAATATAGAAACGTATGAGAGTGATGATGGATATAGATTCTCCTTATCTCTGCTACCAAATTCCGATGCCCTTCCTAACTGCCTTGCATATCCATTAGGAGTCAACGAGAATTTTCTGATAATGGAAAAAAATGGTAATTGGGATAAAGAATGGAAATACCAAGTTTCTTTCGAATCAATTCTAAATTCTATTATTGCAAGTTGCATTGTGGGACTTCAAAGAGGCGGAAAAATAGCTAACTTTCCCTTATATGCATGCTCCATCAAAATCAATAGCGATTGGTCAGTCCCACCTGATATTGAAACTCCACAAGAAATCTTAAAAATTACTAGAAACTTAATTTTTAAAGCTCTCAATGACTTAAAACCTGAAAAATACAACCTTCTGGAACCCATCATGAATCTTGATCTAACAATCCCTCAATCTGATGTTGGTACGGTGTTACAAGATCTAACAGGAGCAAGAAAGGCTCAAATTCTGTCTATTGAAGACGAATCAAGCGTGTCAAATTCTGGCGCATCCACTTGTAATTCTCCAGAGAACAGCAATAGGATATATATTCCCTCTGATGCTGTTACAACCCTACACGCAACCAAAGATAAAAAAAACACTCAAGAGACCAGTTCTAATGTAAAAAAAATTATAAAAGCGAAAGTGCCACTAAGGGAAATTACCACCTACACCAATAAGCTAAGGAGCTTATCGCAAGGGAGGGGTGAGTTCAATATTGAATATTCCGATATGGAGAAAGTTACCAACGATCGCCTACAATCAATACTTCACGACTTGTAGCAAAAATGTCCTTAATAAACGCCTTGTTATATCTTTATCAAAATGGTTTTTACAACTATCGAATAGTGTGAACCGATAACTGTGTAGTTGTATATTAATAGAACTTTACTTTTGCGCAGGAACAAACATTTTATTGCGACATAGGCATACCTTGCCCTCAGAGATCTTTATATTCTTGTTCCTCGTGGCCCAATGGTCACGGCGTCTGGCTACGAACCAGGAGATTCCAGGTTCGAGTCCTGGCGGGGAAGAATATTCTTTTTGTCACTAACACAACCATTCTATAAATTGAAGAGAAAAATTAAATGGCCAATATTCTACGTGCTTGTTATTAGAAACTCGCAACAATTGTTCTGCAAGGCCCCTCATTTTTTTTTGCTATATAAAATAATAAATGGTCACGTTGGCATAAGTTTGTGTAGAAATGCTTAAGATCACTTGCAAAAATATAAACTGAATAATAAAAAAAAGAGGTATAATACTGGTCGTTGCTTTTTCAATCACCGTGTCACCCAAATCGATAATGTCAACTTTCTTTCACAACCGAAGTAAAAGGAGTTTAACATTTGCTTTCTATTGAAGGCTTATTTTTTTTTACATATTCTGCAATTTCAGCTCCTAAAAAGGATGTCAATTCACCTTTTGAATCGTCTAAATGGGTAAGTCTATCACACGTAGAAAGCAAATCATAATTGATCGACTTTGAAATTTTTGAATCATGTTTGTAATCTGGATGTTGTAGTACAAAATTTCTAAAGAATTTTGCTGTTGTTGGCAATTCACCGCTTGCTCTATCAGAAATTAGCTTTAAATAATAGTATAGTCTCTCGTGTTTGGAAGAATGCTTTAATTCTTTCCAATCTTTGGTTACAAACCCTTTTTGGCATAGGATTGGCGTAACAAATTGAGGAAATATACCATTCTCTGGATTATGGAAAATCTCGCTTATAGAATAATCTTCAGTTTCCACATCGGTGTCGTTGCGAAATGATTTTTTCCAATGAAATTTTTCAAATAGGATAGCATCTCTGTGATGGGCTATCTTCATATTTTCCCATACTTTGGACATATGAATATATGCGTTAATATTATCGGAAAAGGTCAAAATGCTATCGACAATCAAGTATATGAGCACGGAATACGCAGCGTTCTCAAAATCTAATAGTTGCACTTCAAATGGTCTGAATTCCACTCTCCAACCAGGAGAATCCTTTTTGTCCGGGGTTGCTTGTTGTGTGGGGGGTTTAAAACGTAATGTCTGCCAATTTGTACTTTGGATGTTTTCAAAGTGATTTGAAGACGTTTTGTTGTCCTGATTCAACAGTTCTTCGAATGTAGATACTGGATCTCTTATGTAGAGATGCGCAAAATGTTTAGCAAGATCATAGTCCAGTGGCGCCTTATCATTCTCTAGTAGTCGTCCTAATACTTTTTCATTAATAGGTACATTTGTGTCGTTATAAGTCCTATTGAAAAATTTCGACCCACCCAAGAAAAGATCAACCGAACTATATCTTGACTTTGGTATTTCAAGGACTTTATCTTGTACGTCTTTGGCAATGCCTCCAAATCCGTTCTTGTTGTATTTGGGTAGTAATGGCGCAACACCTCTTTCCTTCGGAGTACGGTCGTCCACCGCACCAGATATCACATTCCAACGAACATCTTGGTCGGCTAGCCAACCTTTAAAAGCAGGCGCAGCGGCAGAGAAGGCTAGCATTATAGGTGCAAAATTCACTAATGCATCGTACAGGTAACGTGCCTTGTTGATATTGGGTGCCTGAAAGGTCACTTGTAAGCACGAACAGCCCATGCCAAAACCCATGGAATCCATATAAATGAAACCCGGTTTGGAAGCCAGTTTCGCCTCTTTGTCTTCTGGTAAAAACCAATCTCGATCGTAGATGGAGTCATCCGTTTCTGGAGTAGCTATATCTTTATACATGGGAACATTCATGCAAACTTTTTCACCACGCCTGGTCCTGATGGATGCTGTCAAGTTAGGAAACCTGACATGTCTGTTAATGACTTCATCGGGTAAAAACAGAGACCTGGAAGCGGCATTTTTATGATTCCACGGATCCTTAATGTTAATAAAGTCGGGGCATCCCATCCTCGGGAAGACAGTCAGCGTCAAAGGGACAGACCTGGAGCCCACATGCAAGTTATTTTTACTATCTTGTCTCGCATATTCAGATAGCTTATATTCTGCAATGGCACGTCTTTTTTGCATGTTAACCTCAACGTAACTACCCACGTAATTCAAATATGGAGAAGCTGGTGTTGCCTCTAACATATACCGGCCATACTCAGGGTGAAAACTCACATCGTTAGCCTCACAAAGGGACGAATCCTCCATATTAAGCTCAGTGAGTATCTTGTCATGGCAAACGTCGAGCATAGAATTTCTCTCCTTATCATCAAAATCTACAACCATGTACTCAAGCTCGTCTCCCCAAAAAAGAGGGTCATTGTCTCTTTTACCAGCAGCTTGGAAAATATACAACAACTGCTCGATACCTTCATCCCTTATGTGTTCATTGTACGTCCTAGACTCAAACCACTGCAAAGGCGTGCCCAAAGCTAAGAGTCCCATTTTATTCTTCTATATGTATATTTTCGATACTCTAAACCACCCTACAATGTAGCCCTATACTAAATCTGCTCAATTTTCAGCTTCTACAAGTGACTCGAGACCACGTGGAAAGATCCAACTACTCCAGCACAACGATTCAATATAATCGATTGCTCCACTCATAAGAGGCAAGAACAAGCTTCAACTTTTGGTAAGCCGCCGTTTATAAACAGGGAAGATGTCCTTTGTCAAGGGAGGCACAGAGCATGGCCAATTTGGCAAATTGCAGGTTTTTCTGAGTGAAAAATGAAAAAGCATTGTAGTAGAGTCGGCTCACTGAAAAACCGGGGAGGACGAAAAGGTTTCCAGCCACAGTTGTAGTCACGTGCGCGCCATGCTGACTAATGGCAGCCGTCGTTGGGCAGAAGAGAATTAGTATGGTACAGGATACGCTAATTGCGCTCCAACTACCAAGGTTGTTGAGGGAACACTGGGGCAATAGGCTGTCGCCATTCAAGAGCAGCAACAGGCATGGGAAGATTCGCTTTTTTTTTTTGAATTACAATAGTATGTCTGATGTCTGCAAGAAGTAACAGGCGTGTGCACAAGAATACGTGTGTGTGCGTAAGCGTATGCACTGGTGGCATAACTTATCTAAGAAGTATATATCACTGACATAGAAATGTAGATATACAGGTATTTTTCTCGATAATCGATAAAAATCTCGTCGCGCTGAACCAAACTTGGTGGTTACGGAGAGTTTTTCTCTCATCATTACTGTCTTTCGCATTGATTTCCCCTTTGACCGATAAAATCCCTTGGATTCATAAGATTAAACAAAGAGGTGATCAAAGAGAACCCTGTGAAAGTTTATGTTTATAACCGGGCATAAAGTGAACTAGACACTTTCAAGAAGCCAACCAAAGCATGAGTAACGAAGCTTACCAGCATGATCATACCGTAAATCCTCACCAGAAGATAGTTGTGAACAGCTACGATTGGTTACAGTTCCGTGATGAGCAAGATCACTGTAAAAGTAAGAACCCGATAACGCACGCTTCTCCAGGGGTCGGTTCGAATGCACAGAATTCAGACATAGCGGAGGCCCCTCAGGTATTCCACCCTTCCTATCAATCTCTGGTCAACGTACCGTCCGAGAGCCCGCGACCTGATCAGACTTCAGGGTCCAATCCTGCCGTTGGACTGCTTCATAATGCAGAGGACAAAGCGTCAGGGCAAGAAGAAGAAGGAAGTCAATATGAGATTCAATATTCGGTATTTCGTCCGCTGCATGCATATCCAACCAAGGGCCTAGCATATGAGCAGCTCCGAAGAAAAGAAGAACAAGAACAGAGGGAAAACTTCAACCATTTGGTTTCTGACTGTATTGAGGCTGTAGAGACATTTGGACGCGAACTCGAGAGAATCCAAACTGGCTCAAGTGGGTCGTACTTTGTGTATGGAACACGGGCCGACGAAAGCGTTCCGGTGGGGGTCTTCAAGCCCAAGGATGAGGAACCATATGGCCCATTTTCTCCCAAATGGACCAAATGGGCACACCGCACGTTTTTCCCATGTCTGTTTGGCAGAAGTTGTCTGATTCCAAACCTCGGGTACATCTGTGAAAGTGCGGCTAGTTTGTTGGATAGGCGACTGGAAACGCATCTAGTACCCTATACAGATACTGCATCTATAGAGTCTTTTAATTTTTATGATAATAGAAAAAAATGGGTATTGGGATACAACCTTCAGAAGAAGAAACAAAAAAAGCTGGGTTCTTTCCAACTTTTTTTGAAGGAGTACATCAACGCCGATGAGTTCTTTCATAAATACCCATTACCTGGGATGTATTCAGATGTTAAACATTCATTTCATCGTAAGTCATCCGGCGAAGATATCAATCATAAACCAGAGACAACCAGGAACCTAACAGATGAGACAGAACCGTCCAAGCAAATAAATTCCTCTCCAATTTCGACGGAATCTGAAGAAAATTCGAAATTTGAATGGACAGAATCAAGTTTGAGTCAGTTCAGATTGGAACTAGAAAAACTAATTATCCTTGATTATATAATGAGAAACACAGATAGAGGTCTAGACAATTGGATGGTGAAACTAATCAAACTTTCAAACAATAAGTGGAGACTCAAGTTAGCCGCCATCGACAATGGGTTGTCCTTTCCCTGGAAGCATCCTGATGAGTGGCGTCTGTACCCATATGGCTGGTTGTATTTGCCTCTGCAACTACTAGCCAAACCATTTTCTGAGCAAATGAGATCTCATTTCCTACCGATATTGACAAGCACTAATTGGTGGGAAGAGTCGTACCAAGAATTCTTGGCCCTATTTAGCAGGGACCAAGATTTTAACGTCCGAATGTGGAAGAAGCAATGGGCAGTATTAAAAGGACAGGCGTTCAACGTTGTCGAAACATTGAAAGACCCACGACAAGGCCCCTTGGAATTGGTTAGAAGGACAAGGTGCCAGGTAATAGATGAGAAGATGCAAGTTCCCTGTTGCCCACCTCCAGTTTCTATTTTCAAAAACGCCATAGACGAACCTATTGGATCATATTCCACTTCACCAATGGTACTCCCTAGCACCCCAAGCACAATTCCATTTCATGCACATAACCAAAGCAATAGTAATCCTGTATACTATGATTCCACTCTGCACCCATTTGCTAATAAAACAGTGATAGCAGAGCGGCTACAAATAGTCAATTCCACCCCCGTATTCACCTGGTGTTGATTTTTTGGAAAATAATTCAATACATACTCAATATAAAGAAATCATAACTCTACTTTAGCATATAGGAAATAGACTCTTTCGAAAAAACCTCTTTCTGTAGTGTTAGAAAGCAACCGGCTATTATTTTTGTGTGTCTTCGAAAAATCGGAACCCAAACAGATCTTAGCGGATTCATGGTAAAAATAGCCTTGAAGAATTTAGGAAAATAAATAGATACTCAAAAAGGAATAGAGGATCTTAACAAATCATTACATTACTTAACTCACATTAAAAGCAAACACCTTTCTTAAGCTGTTGGTGCAAAAAAGGATTACATCTATTGCCCTTATGAATTTGTTTTGGCCATCGGAAACCAAAAAGCAAAATGAAATACCTGGTGGCGATTATACACCTGGGAACTCACCTTCAGTACAAAAGGGTTATCAATTCCTCAATCGAGACATATTTAAAAGTTGTCCACGAATTATGGAAAGGCAGTTTGGTGAGTGTCTGCACAATAGAACGCATTTAATCAAGGATTTAATTTCTTCTGGCAATGTTGGACTAGGTCCCATTGAGATTGTTCACATGTCCTACTTAAACAAACATGAAAAAGAAGAGTTTGGTGAATATTTCTACGTTACAGGGATCGAAGTTTCCGGTCCTGCAATGCCCGTAGAGTTTCTTGAAGTGCTAAAATCGAGTAAGCGGATTTCCAAAAATATATCGAATAATATCATATTGACTTATTGCTGTTTTAATTTTTTCAGCAATCTAGACATCCGTATTAGATACGATGCGGACGATACTTTCCAGACAACGGCAATTGACTGTAACAAGGAAACCACTGACCTGACCATGACAGAAAAAATGTGGGAAGAAACGTTCGCAAGTTCTGTCATCCGAGCGATAATAACAAATACTAATCCAGAGTTAAAACCTCCCGGTTTAGTAGAGTGTCCATTCTACGTTGGAAAAGATACTATCTCCTCTTGCAAAAAGATCATAGAATTACTATGCCGATTCTTACCACGGTCACTGAATTGCGGGTGGGATTCTACCAAGAGTATGCAAGCCACCATTGTCAATAACTATTTAATGTATAGTTTAAAAAGTTTTATTGCAATCACGCCAAGCCTAGTGGATTTTACAATCGACTACCTGAAAGGACTTACCAAGAAAGATCCAATCCATGACATATACTACAAGACGGCTATGATCACAATTCTAGATCACATAGAAACAAAGGAGTTAGACATGATAACTATTTTAAATGAGACGCTCGACCCCCTTTTATCTCTGCTAAATGATTTACCGCCTCGCGATGCTGATTCAGCACGATTAATGAATTGCATGAGTGACTTGCTGAACATTCAAACAAATTTTTTGTTAAACAGGGGTGATTACGAACTAGCATTAGGCGTCTCTAACACATCAACCGAACTAGCCTTAGACTCTTTTGAATCTTGGTACAACCTAGCGAGATGCCACATCAAAAAAGAGGAGTATGAAAAGGCTCTCTTCGCAATAAATTCAATGCCTCGTTTGCGCAAAAATGATGGACACCTGGAAACAATGTACAGTAGGTTTCTTACCTCCAATTATTATAAAAAGCCATTGAATGGTACCCGCGAACACTACGACTTGACTGCAATGGAATTCACGAATCTCTCGGGAACGTTGAGGAATTGGAAAGAGGATGAGTTAAAACGGCAAATTTTTGGAAGAATCGCAATGATAAACGAAAAAAAAATCGGTTATACAAAGGAAATCTGGGATGATATTGCGATAAAGTTGGGTCCGATTTGTGGTCCACAATCTGTGAATCTGATTAATTATGTCTCCCCTCAAGAGGTCAAAAACATAAAAAATATCAATTTAATAGCAAGGAATACGATCGGCAAACAATTGGGATGGTTTAGTGGTAAAATATATGGGTTATTAATGGAAATTGTGAACAAAATTGGTTGGAATGGCTTATTAAACATCCGAACAGAAGCTTTCATGATGGAAACTGAATTCTATCAAGCTTCTAACAACATTATCGATGAAAACGGTCATATACCGATGGAATCCCGAAAGAAAAGGTTTTGTGAAGGGTGGCTAGATGATTTATTTTTAGATTTATATCAAGACTTGAAATTGAGCAAGATTAGCCTAAGCAATAAAGATGAAAAACACAGCGGATTAGAGTGGGAACTTTTGAGTTTGATCATGCTGCGTACCTGGCATTGGGAAGATGCCGTAGCTTGTCTAAGAACAAGCATAGTAGCTCGATTCGACCCCGTAAGTTGCCAGCAGCTGCTAAAAATATACCTGCAACCTCCAAAAAATATTCAAGAGGTTACATTACTAGACACAGATACCATAATAAGTTTATTAATTAAGAAAATATCATATGATTGCAGGTATTATAATTATTGCCAGATATTTAATCTGCAACTGCTAGAAAAGCTATGCAACGAATTGGGGACGCATATACTGCGTAATAAGATCCTTCTTCAACCTTCCATAGGAGACGAAATCATGGTCATGATCGATGCCATGCTTGCGTGGATAGCCGACCTAGATCACACAGTACAACCTTGAACAAAACGGTGCTCTTAGTATTATTATATAACCACTACGGTTGGATGGACTGAGGGTAAGGGTAACCGTATACCTTTTATTTTTTTTTTTACATTTTGAACTGGGAAGAAAATTTTTTTTGCGAGGGATTGACGGCTAACGCCAAAACACTCCGAAGAGAATGAGAAAAGCTTGGGCATCGCTCGAAGTCATCGAACGGGACTATTTTTGTTTAAAATTTCACCAGATCTGCTTGATAAGGGTAGTTTAGCTTGTGTATTTGGGAAAGGTACGCAAAAGATATATTTTACTAAGATCTTTAAATATTTTTAGCTTGAGGTAATACATGCTAATTTTAGTTGATTAGAGATTCTGAAAAATTCGTTTTAGTTAGTGTTTAAGAATAGTGGCGTTTATCGTTTTGCCCATTTAATAATTAGGAAAAAATATGTCAGGGTCCTTTTGGAAGTTTGGACAAGATTTTGGTTCACAGTCTCCATTAGCTAAACTGTTGAACAGGGCTTTCATTAAGATCGATGATAAGCCCACTAGTACGGAAGCAGGGAAAATTGACTCTAATAGCACAGATGAAAGTTTAGAAAGCAATTCTTTTAAATCAGAAGACGAAGAAGAAGAATATGAGCTGCCTAACAGAGAAGAAGACTACAAAGCTTATAAGCCAAACCTGTCTCTACTGAATGATCTTTTAGATGATGAGGAGTTATATACAGAACTGATGTGCTCGAACTTCAAGCTACTAGTGTACTTGAAGTACCCTGAAGTTTTGTCCAAATTGATAGATTATGTCAGAAATAGTACCATACTTGAGTCCAATATTGATAGAGTTACTTCAGAAGACAGAGATTTAGTACGTGGTGAAGACAAGGACACAACGGAGGACTTTGAGAATGCTAAAGCAGATAAGAAAAACATTGATGGTACTTTTGAAGAAAAAGAACGTACTCGTAGTGGTGAAGAAGAGGAACTGGAAAATGAAGAAAATGATAGTGCATCTGAGGATACTAGAGTCACTCTACCTCATGAACTAGAGGAACATGATGATACGCGAAGAGCCAGAATAGCGGCCGAAATATTGTCCGCTGACGTGTGGCCCATATCATCTGCTTTGATTGAAAACGAAGGACTTCTCGCTAAGCTTTGGTCGATCCTCAGGCTACCTTCTCCATTGTCAATTGAAGCGTCAACATATTTTATGAAAATAAACGAACGCCTCTTGGATATGAATATGGACGGAATAATTGAATTCATATTAAAAAAGGAACACATTGTTGACGATTTTTTAGCACATATAGATAATCCGCCTTTGATGGATTTTTTATTAAAAGTAATATCGACCGATAAGCCAGAAATATCAAATGGAGTTATACAACTGTTTAAAAAACAGAACTTGGTTCCAAAGTTGATTCATTTACTCGATCCTGTTTTTGATTCTTGCACACAATCTGCAGCCGGTGATTTTCTGAAAGCTCTGGTTACTATTAGCGGTAACTGTCCTAATGAGATTACTTCGAGCATAGGGCCTAATGAATTAACAAGGCAATTAGTTTCTCCAAATATGATGAAACAACTTATGGATATAATGCTCAAGGGAGGCAATTCGTTAAATAATGGCGTTGGCATTATCATTGAGCTGATAAGGAAAAACAATTCTGATTATGATACCATACAAACAAATTATACTACCATAGAATCTCATCCGCCAACAGATAGAGACCCAATTTATTTAGGATATTTGGTTAAAATGTTTTCTGAACACATGGCCGATTTCAACAAAATACTAACTGAGAAGAAGATTCCCCTTTTACAGACGTCCTATGGAACGATTGAACCGTTGGGATTTGAAAGGTTTAAGATCTGTGAACTTATTGCTGAACTATTACACTGCTCAAACATGACTTTATTGAATGAACCGAGTGCCTATGACATTGTAAGAGAGCGTGATGCCGAAAGAGAGAGAATCTTCAATTCACAAAATTACGTAGATTCTAACGATCGTAGTGAATTAAAAGAAAATGAAGACGACAATACAGGTGATGCTGATGATGAAGTGGAAGATGATACAAATCAGGTAGAATCCGCTAATACCTCCATTGATGGTGAAGAAGTTATCGATAAGTTAAATTCTTTACAGATAGAAACCAACAAAGTAAACCAGAACATGAATAATGAAGAGCAACATAGTTTAATGCCAGACTTCAACAATGGTGATTTTAAGGACGAGGAAGATGAAAATCCATTTGAACCCCAATATTCAGACGTCATTTTGGATTCTTCTGATATAGAAAAAAACTTTCGTGTGTCTCCCAACGTTGGAGATCAGCTGAAAATCAGTTTACAAGATACCAGAGTAATAGATACTATGCTCGAAATGTTTTTTCACTTCCAGTGGAACAATTTCCTTCATAACGTAGTGTACGATGTTGTTCAGCAGATTTTTAACGGTCCCCTCAAAATAGGTTATAATAGGTTCCTTTTAGATGATCTCCTAATCAACATCCGTTTAACTGATATGATTATTAACGGAAACAATGAATGCATAGAATATGAGAAAGGACATGACACCAGGCTTGGATATATGGGCCATTTGACCCTAATTGCGGAAGAAGTCACCAAATTTACTGCATATATTGAAGAGATGAACATCACCTTTGAAAATACTGAAGTAATGAGTTCTTTATTTGAGAGTAAATGGATTGCCTATACGGAGGATGTTCTAGAGGATCTAAAGGAGAAATACAACGCCATATTAGGCGATATAGCTGAAGAAGGAGACATGTTGCAAGATGAAGAAGAGGATGCTGTATACGACAAGGGAGAGCGCACTATGGGTACAGTCGATGACTACATTAATGACATAATGCAAATGGACAATGTACGGTGTCAAGAGGAGGAAGAGGATGAAGGAGAAGGGTATGTCAGCTTTGATGAAGATGAACCCCAAGAATATCGTAATGGTGATTCCGTTAGAAGCAAAGAATCGAATTCATCAGAAGGCAAACGTGACCAAGAGCAGCTTTACTATGAGTACGTTAACGAAGATGGTACAAAAACAAGATTAAACTTCAATCCTGATTCTGACGCCACGGAACAAGTTCCAGGTGAAGTGAATCGCGATCATAAGATACCATTGAAGCTTAAGCGAAGTTTTACGGATGCATGCAAATCTGAAACAATACCAAATAATACAGTTAATGCTAAGGAAGAAAGTGTATTTCAATTTAGCAATGAACTTAGTGACGGCTGGGAGTCATCACCTTCTAATTCTATACCCAAGCGTGCTTCTCCATCAAAAAATGGCATGAATTCACCTATGTTTCAACACCAGTTTGAACTTCATAGCCCCACCGATGAATTTGGAGGTCATAAAGACGAAATATTAAGCGCGGAAGGCCATGACTACGACATAGATGAATACGATGAACTGAGCGATGACAGTGATGAAGAGTATGATAACTGTGAAGACGAAGACAGTTTGGATTATGCTGATTCCGCCGCATATGCATTGTGTAGATCCAAAAGTAAGGACAAGATATCATGGGATGAAGAAGAACAGGCGCGATTAATGGGCGTTGTAAAATTTAATTCAGAGCATTACAGGGACTAGGAAATAATACTAATTAAATAATTCTAATAATTCTAATATTAATAACAATAATAATAAGAATAATAATTATACAATAACACATGTATTTCCTAACTCACAATCGTTTGGACTACATATGCTGTCTAGTGCCTTATTGCGACTTTGCCCGTTTGATAACTTACTTCGATTGTTTAGTATTCAAAAAGGAAAAAGGCGTTTTCTTTTTCGTGTACTTTTTTTCGAAATTCTGTTGAATTTATTCGAACTCAGAATTGGTCCATCAAGAGCATCCAAAATACAAAATAACTCATCATCACACAAGAAGAAGCACAACTCCAAGCAATTTCTACAATATGTCAAAAAAACTTGCGTCACCATTGTCCTTCTTACCCCTTTATAATTTGCTTTCTGCTGTTGGTTGGTCTTATTTGCTTTACTTGGTCATCTCCTTGTACCCAAAAGTTGGACAGCCAGCATTCTTCTACCAAACTAAAAATGTCGCTACCCTTGTTCAATGTGGTGCTATAATCGAGATCATAAACTCATTTTTAGGAGTTGTACGTTCCCCATTGCTGACCACTGTTGCACAAGTGTCTTCAAGACTACTAGTTGTCCTCGGCATCTTCCAATTGTTGCCAAACACAAGTGGTGTTCAATCAGTTGTTTACATATCATTATTACTGGCATGGTCTATAACTGAGATCGTCAGATACTTGTATTATTTTTTCATGTTGGTATTCAAGAATGGCGCACCAAAGATCTTAATTCTATTAAGATATAATTTGTTCTGGATTTTGTACCCCACTGGTGTTGCCAGCGAACTACGCATTATTTACTGTGCTTTAAATGCAGCTGAATCTCAGTATTCTTTACTTTACAAAAGAATTTTAATAGCGGCCATGCTCGCTTATATCCCAGGCTTCCCAATGCTCTTCCTACACATGGTAGCACAGAGAAAGAAAGTCATGAAAAGTTTAAGATCCTCTTTCGGGAAGAAACTAATTTGAATTCTTTAGATAAATTCTTCTGTATTTTTTATAAGAATATTAGCCTTCACATTGAAATGGCTTCAACGCTCTTAACCATAATCACTAGTATCTTGCGGTGCACGGGCTTTATATTGAGCAAAATTGCGAAGGGTAGCCGAATTAGAGAACTCTTAGAAAGATGTCGAAGCTCACTCGGAGTCGACCTTCACAGCCTACTGAAACAACTGTGCCGAGACAATCTTAAGTGTGTTGCTCTAATTTTCATGCTACAACTGAAATTCATATGGCCAGTGGCCAGAATCACACCTATTTATAGGCCATTTACCAGTCATCCATTCAGAAATTTAGCTACTTCCTCAAGCATCAGTAGTACAAAAGCTAAGACTACTAAGACAGATACAACTCCACTAAAATTATCAAATGAACTATATGCAATATTCAAGATTCATAATCGTCCATATTTGGTGACCGAGGGCGACAGAGTTATTCTTCCATTCAAATTGAAGCAAGCGGAGGTGGGTGACATTTTAAACATGACCGATGTAACAACTTTAGGATCTAGAAACTACAAGCTAGTTGGTCATCCAATCAATACTTCTCTGTATACTTTAAAAGCAACCGTTGTTGGGAAAACTAAAAGGGCTTTCCAAACTAGGGAGGTAACGAAGAGAAGAAATAGACGGGTCCGTCATGCAAAGAGTAAAGGTGATTTGACAATCTTAAGAATATCAGAACTGAGTATGAACTGAATTTTAGGGATATGTACATATACGCATACGTATAAAATCATGTAAATAACAATAAAATTTGACACACTTTCTTCGGCCCCAATGGCCATTCAATTCCAGACCGACGCGTCTTCTAAGTTATAATGCTATGAAATTTCAACAAGTTAATTAAAAGTAAGCATAATAATAAAATCAGGTAATGGATTCACCAAAAAAAAAAATAAAAAAACAAGGGCAGAGGGGTGACCATTAGTACGAAACACTAAATATAGTATTAAAATAGTTCAACTCCACCTCCAAATGCCCTTTTTGAGGAAAATAGCGGGGACAGCACATACACATTCTAGGTCTGATTCGAACTCATCTGTGAAATTCGGCCATCAGCCGACTAGTTCGGTAGCATCAACCAAAAGTTCAAGCAAAAGCCCTCGTGCAACATCTCGCAAAAGCATTTATGATGATATTAGAAGCCAATTTCCCAACCTAACCCCCAACTCTACCTCTTCTCAGTTTTACGAAAGCACGCCAGTTATCGAACAATCCTTTAATTGGACGACAGATGACCACATCTCAGCTGGAACGCTTGAAAACCCAACGAGCTTTACAAACAGTTCTTATAAAAATGACAATGGACCTAGTAGCCTCTCTGATTCGAGGAAATCCTCCGGTGGCAATAGCGTAAATAGTTTGTCCTTTGACAAGCTAATTCTATCGTGGGATCCTACAGACCCTGATGAATGGACAATGCATCGCGTCACCTCATGGTTTAAATTTCATGATTTTCCAGAATCCTGGATATTGTTTTTCAAAAAGCATCAATTGTTTGGTCACAGATTTATAAAGTTGCTTGCATATGATAATTTCGCTGTTTATGAAAAGTATTTGCCGCAGACTAAAACTGCTTCATATACCAGGTTTCAGCAGTTATTGAAAAAAACAATGACCAAGAACGTAACAAATAGCCATATTCGTCAGAAGAGCGCGAGCAAACTTAAAAGTTCCAGGTCTTCCAGCGAATCGATCAAATCAAAATTAAAAAATAGTAAATCGCAAGAGGATATTTCAAATTCTAGATCAACGTCAGAATCTGCATTGAGCCCAACAAAATCGGGCCCTTCCAAGACCGATGAAAAGAATTTTTTACATTCTACTTCAACACACCAAAAAACCAAAAGCGCAAGTTCACTATACAGAAGAAGTTTTATATCCCTAAGGGGCTCATCATCGAGCAATGCTTCCTCAGCAAAATCACCTTCAAACATCAAGTTAAGTATACCGGCTCGGCCGCACTCAATTATTGAATCTAACAGTACACTTACCAAATCGGCGAGCCCACCTGCATCTCCTTCGTATCCTAACATATTTAGAAGACATTACAAAAGTAGTTCATCTGAGTCGTCATTATTAAATTCCCTTTTTGGTACTGGAATAGGCGAGGAAGCTCCAACAAAGCCTAATCCACAAGGTCATAGTCTGTCTAGTGAAAATTTAGCTAAAGGAAAATCTAAACACTATGAAACTAATGTGTCTTCACCTTTAAAACAATCTTCACTACCCACTTCGGATGATAAAGGTAATTTATGGAATAAATTCAAAAGAAAGAGCCAAATAGGGGTTCCTAGCCCAAATACGGTAGCTTATGTAACGTCTCAAGAAACTCCATCCTTAAAATCGAATTCGAGTACTGCTACCTTAACCGTACAAACGGCAGATGTAAATATACCATCTCCATCTTCATCACCACCGCCAATACCCAAAACTGCAAACAGAAGTTTGGAGGTCATCAGCACAGAAGATACACCTAAAATTTCTTCAACCACGGCGTCTTTTAAAGAAACGTATCCTGATTGTATTAATCCAGACAAGACAGTTCCAGTGCCGGTAAATAATCAAAAGTATAGTGTAAAGAACTTTTTACTGGACAAAAAATTTTATCCTCTGAAGAAAACAGGGTTAAATGATAGTGAGAATAAATATATTCTGGTTACCAAAGATAATGTTAATTTTGTTCCGCTAAACTTAAAAAGTGTAGCAAAATTATCCAGTTTCAAAGAATCTGCTCTCACAAAATTGGGAATCAATCACAAAAATGTCACTTTCCATATGACAGACTTTGATTGCGATATTGGTGCTGCAATTCCAGATGATACTTTGGAATTTTTGAAAAAAAGCTTGTTTTTGAACACTTCTGGAAAAATTTATATCAAAGACCAAATGAAGCTTCAACAAAAACCGAAACCTGCTCCTCTCACCTCAGAAAACAATGTTCCTTTAAAATCGGTGAAAAGTAAGAGTTCAATGAGGTCCGGAACAAGCAGTCTGATAGCATCGACAGATGATGTTTCCATTGTCACTTCGTCTTCTGACATAACATCATTTGATGAACATACATCAGGAAGTGGGCGCAGGTACCCCCAAACCCCGAGTTATTACTATGACAGAGTTTCCAATACTAATCCAACTGAAGAATTGAATTATTGGAATATTAAAGAAGTTCTTTCTCATGAGGAAAATGCACCAAAAATGGTTTTTAAAACAAGTCCAAAATTAGAACTCAACCTACCAGATAAAGGAAGTAAATTAAATATTCCTACCCCCATAACAGAAAATGAAAGCAAGAGTAGTTTTCAAGTGCTAAGAAAAGATGAGGGGACTGAAATTGATTTCAATCATCGTAGGGAATCGCCTTATACAAAACCAGAACTGGCACCAAAAAGAGAAGCTCCCAAGCCTCCCGCAAATACTTCTCCTCAGAGGACCTTATCAACTTCTAAACAGAATAAACCGATCCGCCTAGTGAGGGCAAGTACAAAAATTTCGAGAAGCAAAAGATCGAAACCATTGCCGCCACAATTATTATCATCTCCTATAGAAGCTAGCAGCTCGTCTCCTGATTCGCTTACTTCCTCATATACTCCTGCTTCGACTCATGTTTTGATACCGCAACCTTATAAGGGTGCAAACGATGCTATGCGTAGGTTGAAAACAGACCAGGACTCGACGAGTACTTCCCCATCTTTGAAAATGAAACAGAAAGTGAATCGCTCAAATTCAACTGTATCGACTTCAAATTCAATTTTCTATTCTCCTTCACCATTGTTAAAAAGAGGTAACTCAAAAAGAGTTGTTTCGTCGACATCTGCGGCCGATATATTTGAAGAGAATGACATAACATTCGCGGATGCTCCGCCGATGTCTGACAGCGATGATAGTGATGACGATTCTAGTTCATCCGATGACATTATCTGGTCCAAGAAAAAAACAGCTCCTGAGACTAATAATGAAAACAAAAAGGATGAGAAAAGCGATAACAGTTCTACGCATTCTGACGAAATATTCTATGATTCTCAAACGCAGGACAAAATGGAGAGAAAGATGACCTTTAGACCATCTCCGGAGGTCGTTTATCAAAATTTAGAGAAATTCTTCCCAAGGGCTAACTTAGATAAGCCAATCACTGAAGGAATAGCTTCACCAACATCTCCGAAATCCTTAGACAGCCTACTTTCACCAAAGAATGTGGCTTCATCGAGAACTGAGCCAAGCACTCCTTCCCGTCCCGTCCCTCCTGATAGCTCATACGAGTACATACAGGATGGACTTAACGGTAAAAATAAACCATTGAATCAAGCTAAGACACCTAAAAGAACAAAAACCATAAGAACCATTGCACATGAAGCTAGTTTAGCAAGAAAAAACTCTGTAAAACTAAAAAGACAGAACACCAAAATGTGGGGTACAAGAATGGTCGAAGTGACCGAAAACCATATGGTGTCAATTAATAAAGCCAAAAATTCGAAAGGTGAGTATAAGGAATTCGCCTGGATGAAGGGTGAAATGATAGGGAAGGGATCTTTCGGTGCTGTTTATTTATGTTTAAACGTTACTACAGGTGAGATGATGGCCGTTAAGCAGGTTGAGGTCCCCAAGTATAGCTCACAAAATGAAGCCATTCTAAGTACCGTGGAAGCATTAAGATCTGAAGTGTCCACGTTAAAAGATTTAGATCATCTTAATATTGTTCAATACTTAGGTTTTGAGAATAAAAACAATATTTACAGTTTGTTTTTAGAATATGTTGCTGGTGGCTCCGTGGGATCCTTGATTAGAATGTATGGAAGATTCGATGAACCGTTGATCAAACATTTAACAACACAAGTATTAAAAGGATTGGCATACCTACACTCGAAAGGTATTCTCCACAGGGATATGAAGGCAGACAACTTACTTTTGGATCAAGATGGTATCTGCAAAATCAGTGACTTCGGAATTTCAAGAAAATCAAAGGACATATACTCTAATTCGGATATGACCATGCGAGGAACAGTCTTCTGGATGGCTCCTGAAATGGTTGATACAAAGCAAGGCTACAGTGCAAAAGTTGATATATGGTCTCTGGGATGCATCGTTCTGGAAATGTTTGCTGGTAAGCGCCCGTGGTCCAACTTAGAAGTCGTCGCAGCCATGTTCAAAATTGGAAAGTCAAAATCGGCACCACCAATTCCTGAGGACACTTTACCATTGATATCGCAAATCGGACGAAATTTTCTGGACGCATGCTTCGAGATAAATCCAGAGAAAAGGCCAACCGCTAACGAGCTTCTTTCTCATCCTTTTAGTGAAGTAAATGAAACATTCAATTTCAAATCTACCAGACTCGCGAAGTTTATAAAGTCAAATGATAAGTTAAACTCTTCAAAATTAAGGATAACCTCTCAGGAGAATAAAACTGAATAGCTATTAGGATCGATCTATACTTAAGATATTTATGCATACGTAATAATATAGAACAATAAACATAGATGACGGAATGACGGAATGACTGAAAATTAAGAACAAAGAAAATTAAAAAATTTCTGCTGATACTTATTCAGACGAAAAATGGTGCACAATAAGGGTGTCAAAACGACGATTCGACCCTTCAAATATTACAGTCCTCACCTCTTCGCTGAAGGGCTCACTTTCATCAGGAAGGTCCTCTCCAATAATAAAGGTAGTCTCCTCTATATCAGCTAAAGCAGTATCTGATAAACCAACATCAAGCACAGTCTCTATAAAGGACGGCTTTTCAATTGCTTCTTCTGGAACTTTCGTTTCAAAGGGGATATCCACAATTTTAATGGTAGATTCGTTTAGCCAGTCATGCTCAGCAAATGCAGTTGACAAATCTTTTGCGAAATCAATATTCTTGCTGTTAATAAATATACTACAGGATGCATTATCATTATTATAGCCATCTCTATAGCATATCAATAAGAGAAGATATAGTCCAAGATAATCGGATTGTGTCAGGTATGGTTTTGGAAGTAATAAATTGAACCGTTTCCTCTTAAAGCGATCAGCATTTAATCTGCCATAGGTATTTGAAATTTGAACGGCAAAATTTGCCTTGAGTGACTGGAAAATAGACTTGAAGAAAGTAGATGATAGTTCATTCAGACCTAGGAGATGAGAATAAATGTGATCAAAGTTTGCGTATTTTTCATCAATGAAGACTGGGCTCCCTCTATACTCATACGAGGCCCCTTTTAATGGCAATAAGATCAGATCTGTGGAATCCATTTTCATCGTCGCTATATTAGCTGCCTTTTCACGCATTGTAGAAAATACGACTTCACTTGAAAATGGTATTTTGCTCAGGTTTGAAAATATATCAAAAATTTGTAATAGTGAATCTGTATTTGCCGTAAAGTGGGGATCATCATTATATAGAGAAGATGATTGCAGCAGATCAGTTGTCCGTTCAGTGAGCAATCGTAAATGAATGGCCCTCAATGCACCGACTCCCTCAAACGGGGTCAATTTTTCATCTATAACACTTAAATTGGTATCCACATCGTCAACGCTTTTAGACCAGATATGAACCATCTTTTTTATTTTGAATGTGTTAGATTTCAATGTGGAATCAGTAGCTGTTGTCATTCTGCTCAAGGAGGTTTCGTTCTTATGTTTATTATTCTTAGGCTTGGGAGATACCCCTAAAGACAGGTAATTTAGCAGCTTTAGAGATGGAGAGATCGCTTCTGTAGTGTTTATCACCGTGGTCAGTTCACCAATTCTATATTTGCTAACATCTGCCAATGAATTAAGTTGAGTGTTAATTTCAGTCTTGTCCACACCCTCAGAATCGAGACCATCTGCTGCACCATCATCTTCTGCAGGTGTAGATAAGGATTTGCGAACACCATCCCGGTATGAATCTGGGTAAACAAGCTGAGTCAGAGGAGTAGTGACAAAAGTAGAAACTAATGCCATCAACACAAACATACCAAATATTTTTCTACTGATAATGCCCGCATTCAAACCAACAGTTAAGACAACGATTTCAACGATACCTTTGCATGACATCAAAACACCGGCTGCAGTGGCTTCTCTCCAAAATAAGCCAGTAAGTTTAGCTGTAAGAGTACCTGAAATAATTTTGGTGAAAATGGCGATGCCGATTGTGGCGAAAACATAGCCCCAATCTCTTCCCTCATTTAATAGAGTCAAATCGACATTTAATCCTGCAACAGCAAAGTAGATTGGAATGAAAACAATGTTAGGAATATCTTCCATCCTTTCTGTTAATTTAACAACGTAGTGATCATCTCTAGGAACTACTAAGCCAGCAATGAAGGCGCCAAAAATAGGATGAACTCCAATAATATCCGTAAAATAAGCAGAAATGAACATGATGAATAGAATGCACATCGTTGCCAACGGTGAAGGCTTGCTTCTGTCCAATTCATGGGTCCTTATGAGCACCCATCTTAATAGGTATTTTAAGGGAAAGAAATAAATCAAAAACCATGCAAACGTGATAAGCAGAATATAAACGGTATTGACAGGGCTCCCTTCTGCACTAGAAAGAATAATACTTAATGCTAACAAAATCCATCCCATTATATCGTTAATGATACCCGCCGCAAGGACAACGATACCTGCTCTATCCTTGATCAAGCGCAATTCATTTAAAATACGACATAAAACTGGAAAAGCCGTAACGGAGATGGAAACAGCTATAAATACCATGAAGACAGAGAATTTAATATGCCTTTCGCCTTCTGTTTTGTTTGCATAAGTGTGAAATAAAGGAATCGCCAGCAGACAACCAAAACCGAATGGCACTGCTAAAGTGACTATACCTATCACGAGTGCTTTCTTTAGGTGTTTCTTGATGAAAGCAATATCCACTTCTAAACCTAAAAAAAACATAAACAGTATTATTCCCAAATTCGCCACTAAATTTAGCCCCGGGATCGATGATGTAGGGAAAATTGTGTTTGTATAGTTTGGAATTTGACCAAATATAGTAGGCCCCAAAATAACACCAGATATAACTTCTGAAATGACTTTAGGCTGCCTCATCATTGAAAAGGGAATGTGAATTAAATTGCATACCAGTAGTATGAGACATGCTTGAAAGAGAAATAATGTAAGCGGCGAACTGGAGTTGTAGTGGAACGGATTTACACCCGACAGAATTCCTCCTACAGTGTTTGCCATTTGATAGAATATAAATAATACAACTTCGTAATAATAATAATCGTTGGTATCATTTGATGTGTGCTTTAGCAACAAGAGATGATATAATAAGCGAACAGTTTTTGTTTTTTATTTTCCCTTACTGGAGCTCAGCCACATTAATGCGAGACGCAACGGGTGCATAATATTGAAAGCGCATTTACAGCAGAAAAATGCTTTCAGTATTTATTTTGAGATGCTGAATATAAATATTTAGAGAATACATCCGTAGTAGTCTACAGTAAGATATAAATCAATGCTTCGGGTGTTTGTATATCAAAGTGTCTTTCTATGCTCACCCAAAAATTTTCTTTTGCTTATAACTTTATAAAGCTCTTCGTCTTCTACTAGATTACCAACTAATTCTTCTATGTTCTTGAAAAGCATCATAAAAGCAAAATGAGGTTCATTTAACGGGAACTTGAGGGGCGTATCAGGTGATATCCAAAATTCGGGTCCGCGTGTGTACTCCTCAATATCTGTAATGTTCCTCAAATGTAGTTTATGAATGTACGACCAGTCGGAAAAACTAAGTGTGTAATCTTTATCCGCCAGACATATCCGATGTAGTTTTTTGACGGCTTTAAGTAGCTCTTGCAAGTTCCTTAAATTACAGGTCCCCGAGTCCTGTAGTGCATATTCAGCAGAAGAAACATATTCTAGAGGAAGTATTCCCTCTGGGCTAGATGCTTTTGATAATGAAGAAAATGATTCTTGCAGGCTTGCAGGAGGGGATGTCACTCCAGAATCATTCTCTTCTGAATTATTATCGTTGAATTCAGAAATTTGACTGGATTGTGAGCTCGTTGTATTTTCTTCCAGATCACCATCAGCTGTGTCAGATTCTTCGAAAATTTCTCCAGTGTTCACCATAAAGGAAAGTGCTCTTTGACGCCCATTAAAAACGATGGACTTGACTTTATTATTGAATGATTCACCGATCTTAATATCCAGAGAAGTGGAAATGTCAAACAACAGATCACCGACTGTAGATAGGATAGCCCCCATTAATGGCACGGCTCCCAACGCCCAAATCACAAAAAAAGCACGGCCTGCACCAGTCCTTGGAGCATAGTCTCCGTATCCAATGGTTAATAAGCACAAGAAACAAAAGTAAATACAATTGAAGTACGACCAATTTTCTGCGAATTTGAATACAAGAGCTCCCAATAACCAAAAAGCCATGAAAATTGCAATAGTCACCGACAAAGAAAACCAATGCTGCTTCCTTGAGGCCGTTTGTCGGATACACTTCATTAAGTCGAACGCTTCCCTTTCAGATAAATTTTTACTACTATCCATATAATGTTTCCACGATTTGGACCTGCCTTTTTCAACTCTGTGGAAAAAGAAAATTGGGCCAGAGGACTTTTGAATGATGGATCTTGTCATAAACACTATTAAACCCATCAAGACAACACCAGATAGCGAAAAGATTAAAACCATGATTTTGGCGCCAACCGACTTGGGCAGGATGTCACCTAGTCCCACGGTTAATAATGATACCGTGCAGAAATATAATGCATTTCCGTAAGTGATGTGCAATAAACCGCTAAACATACCCGCACCCCAAATCAACCATAAAGACAATAGTACAGTGTATGCCATGATACTTCTTTCATTGGGCAAAAGGTTGAACGTTGGAGGATATTTTCCTAATTTATATCCAATAAAATGTATTGTTAAAATAATGGTGCATACCAAATATAGACCAGAACTGATACAGGCAAACCAAAATCCGATAGTCTTACTGTAGATGCTGGGCATGTCATTCAAGGAGCATACAATCACGTCCACCAAAAGCATCCCTCCAGCTATTGTCCATCCTGTTATATTTATTAACTGAGATTTAAGATACGTCAACTTCTTACTGAAATGTAGCATTAGTATAATATTTGACGTAAAACCCAGTACCAAAGAGATGATATTAACGGCAAAAATACCAGGAGGATCAAAAACTGTCTTTACTTGATTCATCAAAACATCGGTGTCATTGCTTCGTGGATTTGTCACCACGGAGTTGTTCTTTAAGGATCTCCATTTTTCAACTACACAGGCTATCGAGATAGTGTTAGCTACGGGACCCAAGCAGGCAGTAATCACAGGGAAATAGCATGAAACCACAAACCAAAAGACGAACAGTGTTGAAGAAGGCTCTGCATTAATAATACTAACTCTTTCGTCCCGGAACCGCAATGCATCCTTTAGTTCCTCTGCAAGAACACCCTTAGCTTGCTTCGGTGTGTTGTTTGAATGAGAATCAACAGCCTGAGCTGAGCTCTCTTGCTCCACTGTCGCCATATTGCCATATCCCAGCGTTTGTTTGGCAAAGCTGTTCATGAACCTTGTCATATATATAGAAATCGGTAAAATAAATACAAGAAATATGCTTTGTTATACTGCTAGAAAGGAGTGAAGACATCTGCTCACGATCTACGAGATGCGGCTATTTTTGATGGAAAAAGATACATAGGGTCAGGCATTTTTGCCATATTGAATAACCAAGATGGTACTGAGTACTCAGGTAATGTATATTACATTGAGTACTTCACTTGTATACACAACCACTGCTTCATATTGTATATCAAGTATCTAACTGTTGATAAACTACAACTTTCTCTTCAACCATAATGATAGCGCCGCTTAAAACATGCTAGGGTAACGAGACGCGAATGCGAAAAACTCCCAAAAAAACCAAAACAAACAAAAGTGACAACAATTAGAACGATGCTGAAGAAGAATAGGAGCGAGTTTAGAGTTACCTCCAGCTATCCTGATACTACTGCTTAGGCTACCTTCGCAGAGTCTCGATAAATTTGCAGTCGGCAAGATAAGAATATTTCTCTACAGCTTTTAGACAGCTTCCTGTCCCTCTAGTTTCTTTTGCCATCCATAATTGTACTCTGCACTTTGAGTATCATTCCAATTTGATCTTTCTTCTACCGGTACTTAGGGATAGCAAATGTCGTCGAACAATGATCTTTGGTTGCATTTAGTATCCCAGTTAAATACTCAACAGAGAGCAGCGGCCCTCTTTGATTACACTAGAGGGCTGCAGGTAATTGCCGGTCCCGGCACAGGGAAGACTAAGGTTTTAACTTCAAGAGTAGCGTATCTTATTCTGCACCACCATATTCATCCCCGCGATATTATAGTGACTACTTTCACTAACAAAGCTGCTAACGAAATGAAAGAGCGTTTGCAAGAAATGTTACGCGGGGCAGGCGTGAATATTTCGGAGCTCTTAATTGGTACTTTTCATAGTATTTGCCTGAAAATACTTTATAGATTTGGCCACTTGGTGGATCTACAGAAAGACTGGAGAATTATTGATGAGAAGGAAATAGATGTCATTTTAGATGATATGATCGAAAAAGTTCCCGACCAAATAAGGGATTATGCTTCCTCAATCACAAGGAAAGTAAATCTTTGTATGCCGAGTAAAAATGGAGATGAATGGACTATTCATCCGAAGCTGATCAAGAAACAGATATCAAAGCTAAAATCAAACGCAATATTACCTGAGGAATACATCTTAGATTCGAATCATGACGCCGCGCTTGGCTACTTTTACCAAATATACCAATCAGAGCTAAGCAAGAAAAATACGTTAGATTTTGATGACTTATTAATGTACACCTTTCGTTTGCTGACTAGAGTGCGTGTTTTATCCAACATAAAACATGTTTTAGTTGACGAATTTCAAGATACTAACGGCATTCAATTGGACTTGATGTTTCTTTTTGCTAAGGGAAATCATCATCTTTCGAGGGGGATGACCATCGTAGGTGATCCTGATCAAAGCATATATGCTTTCAGAAACGCCTTAGCGCACAACTTTCTAGAAATGGGCAGAAAATGTCCCATCGAGTACTCAACTATCATACTTGTTGAAAATTATCGTTCATCACAAAAAATTCTAAATACAAGCGAAATTTTAATAACGCAACAAAACAAAGGTCGGCAGAATAGGGCTCCACTCCGTGCCCAATTTGACCTGGATTTTCCACCAGTTTACATGAATTTCCCCGCTTACTTTTTGGAAGCACCTTCTTTAGTTCGGGAACTACTATATTTGAAGGCATTGCCAAACCTATTCACATTTAATGACTTTGCTATCCTAGTAAGACAACGAAGACAAATTAAAAGGATCGAAAGTGCATTAATAGAACATCGGATACCCTATAAAATTATTAGGGGCCACAGTTTCTGGGATTCCAAGGAAACAAGAGCGATGTTAAATTTATTAAAATTGATATTTTCTCCGAATGACAAACATGCAATTCTTGCTTCACTTTTATATCCAGCAAGGGGCCTTGGTCCTGCTACCGGTGAGAAGATTAAGAACGCATTGGACACGTTAGCTACCGATGTGTCATGTTTCCAAATATTGAAAGACATAAGTAGTAAAAAAATAATGCTAGACATACCGACGAAAGGCCGTTCTGTGATTGCTGACTTCATTTCAATGATAGAAAATTGTCAATTGTTGCTCCAGAGCACTTTACTAGGGGGTCTTTCAGATTTATTTGATAAGCTATATGAATTATCAGGTCTGAAATACGAATACTTGTACAAGGATGGTAAGAAAAAAAATGATCAGCTTGAAAAATCCGAACCTAATTTATTAAACGCAAGACATAAGAATATTGAACTTTTGAAAAACTATTTCCTGGCTCTTCTTTCCAAGTCAGAATCTTCAGATAAAGAAAAAAATGAAGCCATTAAAGCAGCAACAGATGAAGCCGAACCAATAGAGAACAAGGTCATCACTCCAAAAGAATACCTCCGTAATTTCTTCAATTCACTTTCCCTTCATTCTGATGCAGCTGAGGAGGAAGAGTCGGAATCCAATAAAGATGCAAAAATAAAACGTGAGAAGAATGGGTTTGTCACGATATCTACAATTCACGGTGCCAAAGGTCTTGAGTGGCCGGTAGTTTTTATTCCTGGATGCGAAGAAGGTATAATTCCTTGTGTGTTCAACGATGATAAGAAAGACGAATCAGAGGAGGACGAAGAAGAAGATCAAGAAAATAGTAAGAAAGATGCAAGCCCAAAAAAGACTAGAGTTTTATCCGTGGAAGATTCTATAGATGAGGAAAGAAGAATGTTTTTTGTTGCACAGACTCGTGCAAAATACCTGTTGTACCTATCAAATACTGTAACTGTGGAAGATGTCGATAGACCAAGAATTGCAAGCCGATTTTTGACTACTGACTTGATAAAAGCCATGTCCGATAGCCAAAAATTATTTGAAAGTACGAATAGTATCAAAAAACTATACCGAATTTTGAACAAAAAGCCGCCTGCTGAAGATGATAAACTATTCTCCCTTGACCAATTGCGCAAAGACTATAACCAATTCATTGAAAATAGGAGAGAAAGGATGATTTGGCAAGGGATACAAATGAATGATGTCTATGGAATACAGTTGTCTAGAAATAAATTATTGGGTTCTGTTAGTGATTTCACGTCAGCTGCGGACCAGTTACGACTCGAAACGCAAAACTCTATATTCCCACAGAAGAAACTTATTGAAAAATCACGCCCATCCAAAATCAATGGCAATTACGCTCCTAAAAGTAGAGTTAAAAGTCCAGAAAAAAGGTACGCTCCAGAAACTACATCATTCCATTCTCCTACAAAGAAAAAGGTGTATGCACCTCAATACGTTTCAACAACTAATGTACCTAGTAGGCAGGAGTTTCATTCTTCTACTGGGAAAAATATTCCTTTTCTGAGAAGAGAAGATAGGTCCATCACAGACATATCACCACGATCATCAACGAGGTCGTTAAAAGGAGCATCTCCAAATAAGACGAGCCACATGCCAGATGATTTAATGAGACCATCACCCACGAGGAAGGACAAAGTTACTCGTAATATTCATTTCGCAACTGCAGGAACTTTCAGAATAGAAACCCAGTCAAATGTTGATGAACTGCATCCTCCGGAATACTCCAATAAATCAGGGCAGTCGCTTACGTCGAGTGAATTTTCTGGGTTTTCTAGCGCGTGCAGTAATTCTGATCAGCCAACGAACTTAATAGAAGATATAAACAACGAATTAGATCTATCCGATGAGGAGTTATTAAATGACATATCAATAGAAAGGAGGAGAGAGCTTTTGGGCTCGAAAAAGACGAAAAAAATAAAACCAAAAACTCGAAATAGAAAGTCTAAGAGAGGTGACAAGGTTAAGGTGGAGGAAGTGATAGATTTGAAGAGTGAATTTGAGGAAGATGACAGCAGAAATACAACAGCTGCTGAGTTATTACATAATCCGGATGACACTACAGTTGACAATCGTCCAATAATCTCCAATGCTAAGTTTTTGGCTGACGCAGCAATGAAAAAGACACAGAAATTTTCCAAAAAGGTGAAGAATGAACCTGCATCAAGTCAAATGGATATATTTTCTCAGCTGTCACGTGCGAAAAAAAAGTCAAAATTAAACAACGGTGAAATCATAGTCATCGATTAGTAGCACTTTCATGCCTGACTACGTCAACTATTGGAGGCGGTTTATAATTTTTATTTAAAGCACATAGGAGTTAATTTTATTTTACTGGTAGGGTTTGTATACGAACTACATGGAAATGTGGATGGTGTGTTATTATAGCTTAATGAATATTCTTTTTCTATACAAGAAAACCGATATGACAGCTATGAATGAGCAGTATGCCAACAAAACCAGGAATGATTTTAAGGGTGAAGAATCTATCGTGACCATAGACATATTGACTAAACCAGTAGAGACATTTGCCAACAAAAATAAAAACAACCCATTGGAGTTGATTGATTCCAAGCATTCGGCAACTTTATAATATTCCGAAGAATTACCGAAAATTTTGTCAGTCAAGCAGTACCCAGTCAAAAATAGTAAATTATAAGTAATGACCCACAAAGTATATGGTAAGTTAGCAAACCTTCTTGAAACACTATAAGGATGGTATTGAAAAACCAACTGGCTGATAACAAGAAAAATTGTACTCCATATACAGAGGCCAGTTAATGGGGTTACTGAAGTCCAATAGTCCCAAGTCGAAGACTTCTTTGATGCTGCAACTACGTCTTGCGTAGAAGGCTTATAAAGATTGTTTAAAGTTGGTTTATTTCCCAACAAGTAAAATCCCGTGTTTTGGCCCCAAAGAAAAATCGAGCAATAACCTAGAAATGAGAAGATGCCTTCTCTATTAGCACTGAAGAAACAATTTCTATCAGCCAAAATTAAAAAGTTTAAAGTGCGATCGTCCTTTAAAAGTAGCCATTCATAAATGCATGAAATGAATATTGCAATTGAGCAGCGTGGAACCATTCTTGTGACGGGATCAATAAAGGTCAATACAAGTGGCAACAATGATAGGGTGATAAAAAAATTCCAATGAACCCCATATTCTGTGACATGTTCTTGATATTCCAAATTTTTTACAAAAAACAACCTCAGCAATCCTAGGAACAATAGAGTTCCTCCTGATTTTAAGGCATTAAATGCATTTTTTAAGAAGCTGGGTTTACTCTTCAAGCTTAGGTTTTTCAACAGTGCCCTAGAAGAAACAATACCGTTACTGAAAACGAATGATCCTACACCAAGATCCATCAGGGATGTCCCCCAAGTTTCCACCTTGGCAAACCTCCTTGGGAAAATTGGAAAATCTACAGCCAAGATGGCAATAGCAGTCAGAATAAGCATCCCACCACGATACGCAGTAATATACGGCTTTTTTTCTAGTTGGAACCGCTGTGTAATCATTTTTTTTTTATTGTATATTGGATTAGAAGGTTTACTCGAGCTAGTAAATTTTCCATATATGAACGCGAGCAAACAAGGTAACAGTATTAGCGTGTTTAGAAGGTATGGTTCACTAGCATAAATAGTAATAGATAGAAGCAAAGCAACCCAGTTCAATGCAAAATCAATTATGTATTGCACGCTGGATATGCCAGGAGGCATAAGGTTGGAATTTTTCAATAAGTTCCATGATATGTAAGTTACCAAAGCAATTGATGTCACTGCGTTAATTTCTGTTATAGAACCGCCATTGAGCCCTGTCACAAAGTCCTCTTTTCTCTGTTTTAAAGTCGACATATTCTTCTGATGTACTGTTGCCATTTATTTAGATATTTACGTGTCTTCTTATTGCGATCCTCTTTTTCTCATGCTGTTTTTTCACGCGAGCATGTCATGGAAAGTATTATCATACAAAACGGTAATACATATAGATGAGTAGATTTGAATAATGCTGTAGATGGCGTATGTAAATGAATATCTTATAAAATTACGGACTACATTTCAAGAATCTAATTCCTTTGTCTGATTTCTTGTCTGTCGTCTCATAGGTTTTTCTAAAGAGGCAGTACGTTTCTTATCTTGAATGGAGCCATAGGTAACTTGAGTATGTGAAACTTCCTCAGTTCTTGGGATCTCTTCTGGGTTAGAAATTGCAGTCGGCTGCTCTGTAGGCACATTTTCTGACATTATTGTGCCCCAACTCGTGGTTCGTTTAATTTGTTTAGGAACGAAATTTTTTGGCAGTGACTCCAACTTGATCCTTTTCGTATCCGGCATTTGTCTCTCTGAAGAAACATCCATGATACTCGATGAGACACTACGCTTTTTTCTTCCAGAATCAGTTTCTCTAATTTTCTGCAATAATTCGTTTTGGGTATCTTTCATAGAGTGCTCCGATAATGAGGAATTGTTTCTTTTCAAAAGAATAGTTTTGTCGATTTTTGGATCATTGTTTTGGTACTTTTTTTCTGAACTAATGCTGGTATAGTATGGTTTTTTTATCTTACATTTAAAATCGTCCTTGTGTCCTCTTGGGCAGATAATACACCACTTGATATTGTTTAAAAAGATTTCATTATTTTCTCCAGATGCAGCGGACAATAATTTAAAAATAAATGCTGGAGTAACTACCGGTATGGAGTGGAATTTCTTGATATATTCAATTTTCCTTTTCATCGAATTTCTCAAGATTGAATTATTTTGAAAATCTTTTCTGTTATTATCACCAGGATCATCATTATTGTTATTAATGTAAAACTGAGTAAAAAGATCGCTAAATTCATTCGACCATAACGGATGGGTTTTCGGGATACTGGGTAAAGCTGCTAAGTTGATTAGCAGAATGTCAGTGGATTTATTGAGGTATTCTACATAATTGATGCCCATTGGTTTTAGAAGATTTAATACTTTAGTCAGATGTAACAGCTCTACGCCAGAGAATCCAGTGATAGTAACATTCAGAAAAGGGGAAGAAGAAAATTCATGATGCAATAACTTTGAAGAAGACGAAACTTGAAACTCTATTGTGCTGAGGAAGGGTTTTGACCATAAATCTATTGGGTGTAGTAATTTTTGATAATACAAGCAGCGTTCAATGAAAAATTCTGTAACTATACCATCATTATCATCTATAATCTCAGGTAAATCATTGAAGGAGTCAAGAGCTTTATTACTTGGAATGATGTAATAAGAATGATCGTAAATGCCGCTCAAGTAAGACGTCTCAATTTTACCCCCATTTTGAACAACAATTTTGGTTAGTATTGAACGGTGATTGCCAGGAAAAATATGATGAATGATAAACGCACAATTTTTGAAAATCAAAGTACTATTATCACTTAAATCTTCTTGTTTGTTATTTATCGATAATGGTGACTGCCCTAGTACTGAAAAATTTGTCTTACTATGCTGCTGTAGAGACATTGCCTTGTCCCATATTTTTTCACCCTTTGGTTTAAATTTATTCAAGAGGGATGATGTTTTCGGGAGCGAAGGAGTCAGGGTACTGGAGGATTGCTGCCGCTGCAGAGAGGATTGGGCATCGATATTGGTTGGAAAGGTGGTGTTTATTTTATCCCAGCAATCGCAAGAGTTTGATCCGATTGAATCATAGGGCAGGTCTTTAATATTTGGTAAAAGATAATAGGGATCGTACGGTAACAGTGCGCTTCTTTTTTGGCAATCGAGAATCCATTTGAAATGTACAATAGGTATATTTTGTTCAATAGCAGCGTTAACTCTTGCTCCTAGTAAAGTATCCGTAACAAAAATGGATATCTGCCCATTCTGACCTTGATCATCGTCATCATTGTGTGAAGAGGTATCTTTGATTACAAAGTTTTGATAGTTATAACTAGAACACCCTAACTTTTTAATATTCCTAACCAATGAATCGATGGAAGTTATGTTAGTGTCGGTTATTCTGCCAATGAAGATATTGAAGTTATGCAAATATTTAAACGAAAATCGCCGGTAAAGTATCTTCAGCATCTCATAGGTGGATCCTGTCATTGTTGCCGTATTAGAGTCCGGCAATATATTTTCTCCAGACAGCCAGAGCTGATAAATGTCATCAATGGCTTGAATGTCAATAAATATGATATCGAATCTATGCTTCACCGCAAATTTAAATTTGTTTGTATTGGTGGTGGACCCAACAACAAGGACATTAACTTGTCTGGTCAAATCTTTAGAAAATATACCTCCTAACTTAATAATTTTCTTTGATATTTTTTTAGCTAAGATTTCATTATTTATTGCAGTCGGACAAAATGTTATTCCTTGAAAGGGCTTCATAGTAATATTAATGCTACTGATAAAATACCTGCCATACTAGAAATAGAAGACTTATATATCACGTAAAATTTGTCTCTTCTTATTCATCATGTACATAAAACAGTACAAACATTACCAATAGTACTATATAGCTTTACCAGGCAATACGCGAATAGTCCATGCAGTTTTTCTTCTCTTATACTGATGAGGGTAAGTTTTGCATTTGATCACCGCCGTATGCGAAGCGGAAAGAGCAAATGCGTTGAAAGAAACCTGGCGACAATAGGAACCACGAGTTCAAGCTAATAATGATACCTCAATGATTATGCCCAGATTACGTTATGTGACTAAAGTAGAAAGGTGAATAAATATAAGTAACGAAACAAGGTTACATGGACTCTTCAATTAAAGAAGGAAAAGGAAGGATTCTTTTGCAGGCAGAAAACATTGAAGTTATATCGCAACAATAACGATGTAGTTATTATGACCTCATAATATGAGAACTTTTTCCTCAAGTATTTTTAAGTTATTCTGTGTGTCATGACTCTCACTTCGTCATATTTTATGTTAGTGCACAAAATGCGAGGTGTGGGTGCAATCAAGACTCCGATCCATTTTCGCCGTTCGACCGGTGTTTTGGCGGCTAAATTTAAGGGCGTGATCTCAGAACTCGGCGGCAAAAAAAAAAAGTATATAAGGCAGAAAGCTTTCTGCCTCTCCGATTTCCTCTCCTTTGTTTTCTTTTCCGCTTCAATTTACAATCTAGTTCAGCGGCTAATCCTCTTTACCATTGTTTTCCGTTTATCCTTTGCTCATTCTCCTTTGCTCGATTTCTTTTGCTCGTTTTTTTTTTTTTTTTGCTTCTTTTTTTCTTCTCGCTACTCTGAATAGACGATGGCCAAGAGGAAATATGGCAGGTCTTATTCCCTCGATGATACAGATTCCTGCAGCAATAAAGTCCTGATAGTACCAACCGGTCAAAGCTCCTCTAACGCAATCACTGATTTCTCTGTCAGAAAGGCGCATGCTTGCGATAGATGCAGACTGAAAAAAATCAAGTGTGACGGTTTAAAACCGAACTGTTCAAACTGTGCGAAAATTGACTTCCCTTGCAAAACCTCGGATAAACTGTCGAGGAGAGGTCTTCCAAAGGGGTATACAGAACTACTAGAAAAAGAGGTCGTCCGTTTGACAAATATGAATGCGAGTTCCAGCGCCAATGCAAATTCTAATTTGCCGTTCATTAATGATACATTTTATTGTTTTGATAATTACAACACTCAGTCTGAAAATCAAAGGTTTTTGGGACATTTGACATGGAATATTCTAACTAATACTTTTCCTACTCAAAAAGCAGTAGTTTTTACAGACGATCGAAATAATATTGATCTACAACTGCAACTGTTAACAAATTTTTTGAACCTGAATGGTGACTTTAATCATCTCCCAAATTTTCTTTTACTTAAATATGATTATAACCTTCAGTTTTTGAAAAATTTGTTGTCTGTCATTATTAAAGATTTTTTTAAAAGGCAAAATTCTTTGCTACTTCTATTATACCCTACAAATTTATGGAAAAATTTGCTATTAGACAAGATTAATTCAACCGCAATGACAGGTGAACCCATAACTCTACTGGCGTTACTTTATATTATTCAATTTACTTGGTCTTGTTTTGATGATTTCAAGCTTTTTAAAGTCACGAAGCTAATTGTTTCTCTGACAACAAACAGCAAATTAGACTTGAAAGTTTTGCAATTGGTTAACTTATCCATCTTTTATTTTATGGGCGCCTCTGTTGACTCTTGTAAAAGTAAAAGCTCGTTAACAGAACATTCAAATGTAAATTCAGTAATATGGACCAATGATTTGCTAAACCTAAACTTTACAAATATTTTGAATATGGGATTGTACATAAATCCCAAAAATTTAATTCCTATATCAGGCAACAATAATAATAATAAATCTAATGAAGAGGATGATAGAATAGTGACATTTTGGTGCTTTCAATTCTTAAGCTCATGGTGGTCCTTAATTCAAGGTTTACCAAAGTCCAACTTTTTAACTGAAGAATTTCAACCGAAATCAATCTCGGTTCTAGAAATCCCCAGGCTGAAGCCCTTTGAAATTTTGTTAAACTTCATCATATATTCTTTGGATGGATGTAATTTGTTGAATATCTCATCTTTAAATGTTTCGGACCCAAATTTCCAAATTTTCCAGAATGAACTGGAAAGCTTTAAAAAAAATTTATTACTGTGGAACCTTTATCACAATTTGAGTGATCACGATAACTTCCGATTCTTAACATCCAGTTCAAATACAAAACTAACAACAAATTTACTACTTAAGAATTTGACGGGTCTAAATCACAAACTCAATCAACCTGATTTTGTGGAGATTCAATTAACTTTATTTTACTTGAGTTTAAAATTAATGACTTTAAAGGAAGGGGACCAAGATTTGAAGAAAGAGGATATCTCGTTAGAGATATTGTCCCTATATTTTTTAATTCTTACAGATGACTCTAATAATGATGATAATCAACAGTTACAACCACAGCAACTAAATCTCTACCATTTTACGCCCTTCAATAGTATTGACATTATTGACTTATGTTTAAACAATTTAAACAATTGGTCATTATCACTTAAATACGAAAGTGGTCAAAACCAGCCCCACTCAAGTAAAATAAAGTTTGAAAAATTTCAAAACTTTTTAAATCACTGGTGTCCAATATGGTACTATGATGAATTTTCCACAAACCCTTTTTTACAAATCCTCAAAATCAATTTCAAATTACTTCCTTTTGAGACAATCCATTACTCACAAGAAGAGCAACGATTGTTAATAAGTTTGAATAAATTGAGATATTTGGATGCCGTATCGAGCTTTAATTCAAGTTCAGTCAAGTCGAATTTCGCGTCTAAGGTCAATACCCAGCTAAACCTTTTGCAACACTCGAGTTCTAACTCCAATTTCCTAGATGCGTCACCATACGATTTTAATAAAATTTTTATGAACAACTTTGAAAACTATGACTACGAAACAGATGAAGGATATGCGGAAGATGATGATGAAGAGGATAGTGACAGTGACAATAGCTTACCACTAGAAATTCCTTTTAAAAAAAGTAAAAATAAATGCAAGAATAGGAATAAAGAGCTTTCACAAAGGTTATCCCTATTTGAAAACAGAGATAGCAATTCGGTAGATTTCAACACAGATACAAATTTAAATTTAAACCCTGATTCGCCATCAGTTACGTCTTCTAAGAAAAAATATTTAGATCATATTATTTTAGATAACCGAGACATCGTTAGCAACCATGACTCCAGTAAACAAAAATTCAAGATCCAGAATATTTTGAACTCGACCTTCTAACATTACGCTCCTTCGTATTACTCATTCAGCTCTTCCTCTGATAGCAGTGAATTTTCGAGGGTCACGTCGTGACTCATATGCTTTCTTGTTCCGTTTCGTTTCGAGATGACAAAAAACTGGTCATTTTTTCCGTTAAGTGCAACTCACAGCAGTATCGGCCGCTGAGAAATGCCCGGACAAATTTTTTTGAGCCGGATTGGTCACCGTTTCTTTCTTCGGCGCGGCTTCCCATTCCCGTCCATCCAAAAAAATCTACCTATATAAATCGACTTTTCACCTCTAAAGGCAGTTTATTCCTTGTATGTCCTTTAAGTACAGTTAATAACGAGCAATTTTTTTTTTTTTTTTAGCCATCTACCCATCAACTTGTACACTCGTTACCATGTCAACCACAGCATCCACGCCTTCATCTTTACGTCATTTGATTTCTATAAAAGATCTTTCTGATGAAGAATTCAGAATCTTAGTACAAAGAGCTCAACATTTCAAGAATGTTTTTAAAGCAAATAAAACGAATGATTTCCAATCCAACCATCTGAAACTATTGGGTAGAACTATAGCCTTAATATTTACTAAAAGATCAACTAGAACGAGAATTTCGACCGAAGGTGCAGCCACCTTCTTTGGTGCCCAACCGATGTTTTTAGGTAAAGAGGATATTCAGCTTGGTGTCAATGAATCATTTTACGATACCACCAAGGTTGTATCATCTATGGTTTCATGTATTTTTGCCCGTGTGAACAAACATGAAGACATACTTGCTTTTTGCAAGGATTCCTCTGTACCGATCATCAACTCTCTATGTGACAAATTCCACCCTTTGCAAGCAATTTGTGATCTTTTAACAATAATCGAAAACTTCAATATATCTCTAGATGAAGTAAATAAGGGAATCAATTCAAAATTGAAGATGGCATGGATTGGTGATGCCAATAATGTCATAAATGATATGTGCATCGCATGTCTGAAATTCGGTATAAGTGTCAGTATTTCCACTCCCCCCGGTATTGAAATGGATTCCGATATTGTCGATGAAGCAAAGAAAGTTGCTGAGAGAAACGGTGCGACATTTGAATTAACACACGACTCTTTAAAGGCCTCCACCAATGCCAATATATTAGTAACCGATACTTTCGTTTCCATGGGTGAAGAATTTGCGAAACAGGCCAAGCTGAAACAATTCAAAGGTTTTCAAATCAATCAAGAACTTGTCTCTGTGGCTGATCCAAACTACAAATTTATGCATTGTCTGCCAAGACATCAAGAAGAAGTTAGTGATGATGTCTTTTATGGAGAGCATTCCATAGTCTTTGAAGAAGCAGAAAACAGATTATATGCAGCTATGTCTGCCATTGATATCTTTGTTAATAATAAAGGTAATTTCAAGGACTTGAAATAATCCTTCTTTCGTGTTCTTAATAACTAATATATAAATACAGATATAGATGCATGAATAATGATATACATTGATTATTTTGCAATGTCAATTAAAAAAAAAAAATGTTAGTAAAACTATGTTACATTCCAAGCAAATAAAGCACTTGGTTAAACGAAATTAACGTTTTTAAGACAGCCAGACCGCGGTCTAAAAATTTAAATATACACTGCCAACAAATTCCTTCGAGTTGTCCAATTTCACCACTTTTATATTTTCATCAACTTCAGCAGATTCAACCTTCTCACATAGAACATTGGAATAAACAGCCTTAACACCACTTTCAAGTTTGCACAGCGTAATATGAGGAATTTTGTTTTGACAACACAACCCTTTAATTTTCTCATTGTTTTCATCAATTATGCATCCATCTTTATCTTTAGACAGTTCCACTACAATAGCAATGATTTTTTCATCCCAACATAGTTTTTCGAGCCTAAAATTCAGTTTGTCGGTCGTTTTTACCTGCGTATTTTGGTTATTACCAGAGCCTTGTGCATTTTCTATGCGGTTGTTATTGTACTCCGTTATCTGGTCAGTGTATCTGTTACAATATGATTTCCACAACTTTTTTGCCTCTTTTTCACGGGACGACATGACATGACCTAATGTTATATGAAGTTCCTTCTGAACTTTTCCACTAGCTAGTAAATGCTTGAATTTCTCAGTCAGCTCTGCATCGCTAGCAATACACCTCTTGACCAATTCAATAATTTCATCGTAGTTTTCTATTTTAGCTGAGATATATGTAGGTTTAATTAACTTAGGCGTTTTTTGTTGATTATTGTTGCCTTTACCAACTATTTTTCTCACAGTAGGTTTGTAATCTAAGCTCCTTCTGAACGCTGTCTCAATTTCATCATCTTTCGGGATCTCTGGTACCAAAATTGGATAAGCTTTATGAATTTCATTGAGGATTTGTTTCGCATTGGTTAATGAAGAGTCTGCTTGTCCAAAATCTAACTCTATCATTAAATCAAACATATTATCTGGTGATTTGTCTAAATTAACAGGTTGATATCTTTTCAAAAACCCATTCATGATGCCTACCACTTTCTTCTCTCCTAATTCGTCCCATTTAATACTTTGGTGATTGTTACCTCTTTTGATTACTCTTTGCAGTGTTATGTCTCTTATTTCCGATAGTTTGTCATATGGCGCGAATGACACGCCGATTACCTTGATGTTCGTATCATACACCAAATAATCTTCTTTTAGTTCATTCAACCATTCAAATAATTGCTTTCTTTCGCGGAATTGGTGATTGTTTCTGTCAACTATGACACATTTGATTTCTTTTTTGGATAATAGTTCCAATGATTTTTTCATTAATTGAGATTTATCTTTACCTGTAATATCATCATTTTGAATATGACCCCAGCTGTCAGGGAACAAATTCACTAATGTCTGGGAAGTTGTTGTTTTGCCACATCCAATAACTGATATTGGAAAGATTAAAAATTTAGTGCGTTCGTCTACTTTATCATAATCAATGGCGTTTTTTAATTCCAACTCGGCCACTTTTTCGTGGTTTAAGATTTCCAGCCCACTCATGCCATATGATTGTAGAAACTTATTTCTCAATTCAATCACACCAAAACCTTTCAAGTAATTCTCACAGATCTTGGGTGATGACTCCAATATTGGGATTGCGAAATCAAGATACTTGTTGGTTATAAATTTATGCTTTCTAAATTTAAACACTCTTGACTTGTTGGAAATATAGTCTTTAGTAACTTCTCTCCACTGACGGTACATCAAATACGGTTCTTCAAATTTATACTTGAAAAAAAATGGCTTTTCAGTACTCTTCAAGTGGCACCTGATAACAAAACCTTCAATCTCTTGCCCTTCAAAAGATCCGGTTGCAGAGCAGTTATCTAGGAACTTTTTCAAATCCTCCAAGGTGTTCGATGTAATGCATTGGACGCACCTGAATCCGTATTTACTCGCCATTTGCGAAACATCTTTCATATCCCAAGTTTCAAATTCCGCTTTATTAACATTTACACCATGTAAGTATAGGCCAGCTTTTTCAAGGGGATACTCTAAGATGTGTTCTTCAAATGAATCATCGCAATATTCTGCCACAGCGGTGACATTATGGGTATATAGCATTCTAGCAAAATCACTTCGATTGATGTTCATTGCCGCCAGTTGTCTTAAAAGTTGCTTCTCACCTGCTTCTGCATGGTTCCTGTCTACGTCTGCTCTGGGTCCAGTAGAATGCTTCGAACAAACTACCAAGGTACCATCTTCTAAACCAGATATAAAAATGATACAACCATTGGCTTTTATAGTGACATCGTAAGGCCCTGTACAGTTCTCTTCAATCCAATCCCACTTGGTAAAGTTGACCTCGCCTACATTGAAAAACTTATCGTATCCTCTAGCAACAATAACTGGATTCGTTGTATCATCGCTAATAAATAAGCCTCTTGCATTACATGGCAAAGTGATAGTATTTTTGCCATAATCCCATTCGTTAAATTTCCATGAAATTACTTTCTTATTGCTGTGTGATAAGTCACAAACCCTTCTATAAGCTCTGCCTCTACCGGATAGTTTTTCTGCCTTTTCTAACTCGTTAACAAGCTGAGTTACTGTTCTTTTACCGTCATATGGGCTAGGCATCGCTTCTTCGTATGAATACTTTTATGATCACTAAAGTCAAAGTGTAGATTTTCAAAGAAAGAAAGACTATGCAAATGCGTAAAATTTGCTCGAAGCAATTCTCAACAGAATGGAATGAATTAGATGCTCTTCTGTATACTTTCTTTGGGATAAACTCATAGTGAAATTTTATCAATGGAAAAGTACGCGGCCGGCCCGCTGGAACATAAAGATAATTTACTGAAACAGTGTGCTTAAACGTATTTGAAAACCAAGGTGAATGTACCCTTAAAGTGCTGGCAGTGAATAGCAAAGGTCCATTAAAGTGTTCTGGTTTTATAATATCAAAAGCATTTATAGAAATGCCCGCTGAAATTGACATCGATGAAGCTGACGTATTAGTTTTATCACAGGAGTTACAAAAGACAAGTAAACTCACTTTCGAAATCAATAAATCTTTGAAAAAAATTGCAGCTACATCCAATCAATCCAGTCAACTCTTCACTCCTATTCTTGCTAGAAATAATGTTTTAACCACATTACAAAGAAATATTGAAAGTACATTGAATTCCGTTGCCTCAGTTAAGGATCTAGCAAACGAAGCTTCCAAGTATGAGATCATTTTACAAAAGGGTATTAATCAAGTCGGTTTAAAGCAATACACCCAAGTAGTACATAAGCTAGATGATATGTTGGAAGACATTCAGTCTGGACAAGCCAATCGAGAAGAAAACTCAGAATTCCATGGGATTTTAACTCACTTGGAACAATTGATCAAACGTAGCGAGGCTCAACTAAGAGTATATTTTATTTCAATTTTGAACAGTATTAAACCGTTTGATCCACAAATCAATATCACCAAAAAGATGCCATTTCCATACTACGAGGACCAGCAGTTAGGCGCTTTATCGTGGATTTTAGATTATTTTCATGGAAATTCAGAAGGTTCTATTATACAGGACATACTCGTCGGTGAAAGGAGTAAATTAATCCTCAAGTGCATGGCATTCCTTGAACCTTTTGCCAAAGAAATCAGCACTGCAAAAAACGCCCCGTATGAGAAGGGCAGTAGCGGGATGAACAGCTACACGGAGGCCTTATTAGGCTTCATCGCCAATGAAAAATCACTAGTAGACGACCTCTACTCTCAATATACAGAAAGTAAACCCCACGTCTTGTCACAGATCTTGTCGCCTTTAATTAGCGCATATGCTAAGCTTTTCGGTGCAAATTTGAAAATTGTACGAAGCAACCTCGAGAACTTTGGATTCTTTAGTTTTGAGCTAGTGGAAAGCATAAATGATGTGAAAAAATCTCTTCGAGGCAAGGAACTACAAAACTATAATTTATTGCAAGATTGTACGCAAGAAGTACGTCAAGTAACACAGTCATTATTCAGAGATGCCATTGATAGGATTATCAAAAAGGCAAATTCTATTTCTACTATTCCTTCCAATAATGGTGTCACTGAAGCAACTGTAGATACCATGTCAAGATTAAGAAAGTTCAGTGAGTACAAAAACGGATGTTTAGGCGCCATGGACAATATCACACGTGAAAATTGGTTACCATCCAATTATAAGGAGAAAGAATACACTTTGCAAAACGAGGCTTTAAATTGGGAAGATCATAATGTATTACTATCATGTTTTATAAGTGATTGCATAGACACTTTGGCAGTTAATCTTGAGAGAAAGGCACAAATAGCACTGATGCCTAACCAAGAGCCAGATGTGGCTAATCCTAATAGCTCTAAAAATAAGCACAAGCAACGTATTGGATTCTTCATTTTAATGAACCTGACGCTTGTTGAGCAGATCGTGGAAAAGTCAGAATTAAACTTAATGTTAGCTGGAGAAGGTCACTCCAGATTGGAACGGCTGAAGAAACGTTATATTAGTTATATGGTATCAGATTGGAGAGATTTAACTGCAAATTTGATGGATTCTGTGTTTATTGATAGTAGCGGGAAGAAGTCAAAAGACAAAGAACAAATAAAGGAGAAATTTAGAAAATTCAATGAAGGATTCGAAGATTTAGTATCAAAAACAAAACAGTATAAGCTTTCAGATCCATCATTGAAAGTAACTTTGAAGTCAGAAATAATATCGTTGGTTATGCCCATGTATGAAAGATTCTACAGTAGATATAAAGACTCTTTCAAGAATCCTAGAAAGCATATCAAATATACCCCTGACGAACTAACTACTGTTCTTAACCAATTAGTGAGATAGATTGCGAACATCACTTTTCAAAAAGCAAAATTAAAGAAAAGAACGTACCATAAACAGATATAAACATATATATGTATAACAATTAGAGTTTCTAATATTTTATGTTTGCTCTGGACGCCAGATGTAAGAACAGGAAGGGATGACGTAGGAACCTTGTGCTAGACTAAAGGGTACTCTCATTTATACTTTGTAATCCAGATTCATTATCTAACGTATTAATCAGTACTTTCTCGGGTGAAGAAAGTCTTGAAATAAATCTTTCCTCGGAATCAGAATTCTTAGAGCTTTCCGTTAATCCTGAGCCCTGTGTGAAAATGTCATTATTATGATCTGATTCGGCAGAATTTTGTGCATTAGCTGCATTCAAGAAATTCTCGTTACTTCCCAAAAGTGGAGAAAACTGATTGTTATCGTTATCGTTTTGTAAAGGATGCCAAGCAGAGGAATTTCTAGCGTACGGCGCAGTGATATCAATCGTAGTATCTACTGAGGGTTCAAGTAGATCAACGTATGAATCATTAGGCCTTAAAAAGGAGTCTTCATTAACTTTATTAGTCAACGTTTCCGTTTTACTCAGTAATGGTTCCATGTTCAACTTGTCCTTGCTTATATTAATTCCTGAATAGTCAAAAGAGGATCTAGCTGAGGCTGGGGTGCTCGAAGTATTTGTAGAATGTCGATTTAGTTCATTTTTATCATGATTTTTAAGTTCGTCTTCTATTAAAACTTGATTTAAATCTGTGAAAAAAGGATTATCGTGTCTTATTGTGGACGGTAAATTATCTTGAACACTTTCCCTTCTATTCAATGATCTTAATGATTCATTGCTCAGATTTCCTAAAGCTGAATGCGCAAATCCGCTATTATTTGGTGAGCTATGTAATGAAGACGATAGGCTTAATACTCTTTTTCTGTTCTTTTCGTTACTTTGATTCCCAGTGGATGTCGAGTCTTTGCTTTCCTCGCGTTGTGGGGTTGATAAACTTTTCACGTCCCTATTTTCTCTCTTTTTAGGAGTTGTCTCTCTTTTGTGTTTATTTTCTTCTATCTTTGACATCGATTCTTTTTTATTCAAAGTTTCTGAAGAATTCTTATCCGAATTTTTATTTGGATGGGAAGCTTTTAAACTTGGAGGCGTCGGATGTTTGGAATTAGGCCTCCTTTTTTGATTGTTGTCATGCAACACAGTATCCTTATAAGATGGTGGATCCCGTGGTAAGATGCTCGACTCTGATGAAGATACCTCAGTAGTAATGGTTCCGGAAGCAGCATCAGATATGAAATCGGAAGAAAAGTCAAAATCTGGCGGAGGCACTTCCATATTTGACATTGGCGATGTTATTGGAGAGAGCGGGATTGCCTGGGGTGATGCTAATTCTCTTTGCAAACTCTCCGGTTGATATATGTTGGATTTCAACTTTGCAGAATTGAAGATGGTATTATCACTCGGATGGGATTTTGAGTTCCTATTGAATTGCCTAGAGTTTCTGGTCAATGAAGTGGAAGGTAAATGTGGGATTAAAATGTCTAATGGTTGGACATTGGGCGAAAGTACTGGAGACGAAAGGACTTCCTTGGGAAAGAAAATATTAGAGTTATGGTATAGATTTATATTGTCATCAGACGATTCCAATATTGAGGAAATTGAGGAATCTGTTTCTTTTGGAAAAGAAGCAGGATGTCCATCATAGCTCGGTAAAAGGGTATTTGCATGCGAGCACAATCTATGTAAAACATGTATTGGCGAGTCAATATTAATTTCGTAATGTTTCCTTTTATTATCTACTACTCTAGACAGTCTCAGGCAAATTTTAATCCAATGGTTTGCTTTGATGTTTTCATAAGAAGTATCTGGATGCAATTGCTGATGGTTGTTGAAACGACTCGGAATAAAAATCTGGTACTCATACTCTTTATTCACTAAATCACCATTCTTTGGATCCTGCAACAGGTTCCCCATATTCTTGGCCTTTGACAAATTTGCATCATTGGGCAAGTTCGGTAATTTAGGACCTTTCTGTTCTGTCAATAAAAATTTCTTGGTGGGCTCCATCCTATGAACCTTCTTTTCTCTACAATAATACTCCATTGTCTCTGTCACATAAATTCTTATTCTATGCAACGTAACTTTATCGAGGGGAGCGAATTTGAACGTGATAGGCAGAAAAGCATCTAAAATAATATCCTTTGATGCTATAACGATATCATAATATAATTGGTTTTCCCAATCTCTAGATATGATAATCGGCTCACTTTCTTCCACAGAATTATGAGCCTGTGTCCGTACGATATTAACCACTTGCCGGGCGCTAATGTTTGATTTAAAGGCACCAGGTCTCTCTATACTGGCAAATAAGAAGTATTCCACAAATCCGAAATCAGCTTTAATAGATTCTGGGTATGCTTGAGGAATTAGTTCTTCGAAAGCATAAATATAGTCGCCTGGTTGAAAGACAAAAAATTCTCCTCCAGACCCGCTGGTGAAGTTGTTGCTTGTCATTGCCAGATGATTGCTACTGGTGGGGATATGATGACCATGATGCGATGCTGCATCATTATGGGTAAAGGTGTTATTCAACAAGTCGGAAAAGATGGAAGTGGTCGTAGGTTTATAGTTGTGGTGAGACACGGAAGGAGACGTGGCTCTCTTCAATAAATTTATCGGGGATAGGTTTCTTGATGGTCCATTGGAAGAAGTGACTGACGAAGATCTAGATCTTTGTCTACTTTCTCTGTCTTTTACGTTGACAGAGGAATTTCCAGGTGTACCTAGAGGTGACAAGTTCAACGAGGACAAACCTGATATAGAATTTTTTCTGCTTGTTATAGTTTCATTATCAGACAGTGTTCTATAAAGAGAGGCACCACTTTCCTTCGTCAAAAAATTATTAGCTGCATTGTTGCTCTCATTAGGTGCGGAAGCACCCATCTTTTTCTTGCTCTTCTGTTCAGTTGGCGGATATAGAGCCCATGTATGGTCTACAATATCTTTGATTTCCACGAATTCTTGTCTTTTAGGAGGGATACCTTCAGGCCATTCAGTTCTAGAATATCCTTTGAATGAAAGACTTATGCTTTTCAGCTTTGTGGGTTTCAGTATTCTTACCACTAGACAGCCCCGAAGAACAACCGAGGGATATTCCGTCTTCTGAGGGTCAAAGCCTTGGAGGAAAACAACTGGTTCAGCTAAATGAATAAAAAGCTGTAATGATGAACTTTGTGCCAAGGGTGTAGCATCGAGGGGGATATCAATATCCTTTTCCATGGGAAACAATGGAGATGAGATAGATTGGTCCATGGGCATCTTGAAAAATGACTGATCTACAATGAGAAAGGCTGGAAAAAAAAAAAAGATGTTTCAACGTTAAAAAAATAAAGGACTAACGGTAATGAATAGCGAAGTCTACAGACTAATTTGCCCTTTTTAGTCTCTCTCAATACTCACAGACTGCTTGTAGCGTAATTAGTACCTATTCTTAAAAGACGAAAAGGAGAACTAGCCAAGTCTTTTTTTTTTCCCAAATTGGACCATATCGGATTAAATTTCTTTTTTCCGAAACTGCAAATCCTCCAGAGAATGTTTTAATAAAGGAAAACCAATGAAAGACATTTAGCAGAATAACAAAGCAAAAAGAAATGACAGTGAAGAGTGATAGGTGAAGGCGTTGAGAAATGAGAGTTGTTGCCATGGAGGAATGGGTACTGAACCATCTCACAGAGGCGTCACTAATTTAAAAAAGGAAAAAGGTGTTATATGTATTGGGGAAAGGAGCGATGAATTTTTGGGTGATGAATGAAACAGTGGGATGAGATGAACTACAGCAATATGGTTTGGTCTTAACGGCTGTCATGACAAACTATTGATCAGGGCCAGTATTTGTATCATTATTGTTATAATTGAGAATGAAGAAAGGTTAGCCGCTGAGAGAACCTTCTTCAAATTATGTTTTTTTTGCTTTTTTTCTTTTTGGGACGGCGCGCGATAGATGGCGCAAGGGAGTTGCTCTCCGTTCGACATCAATAAATTGGTTATAAAGTGACGTATTTGGTTCCTTTTTAGTAATTGATGAAGAGTGCGGGATGGCCTATACAAGGAAGAGTCGATTTAGTGCCGGAGAATACACGCCCTGACGTTTGTATAAATGCATTTCCCCAAAAAAAAGCATTCCGGAAATCTCTCCGTGGTGGAATTGCCGAAGGAAGCTCTCCAAGATTCTTTAACTGCTGCTCAGATTACTTTCAAGAGATATGCCCACCCCAATGGCAATGCCGGTAGCGCAGAGAGGCCGAGACATCTAAAGGTGGAATCTGCGCCTGTCGTGAAATCTGAGCCTTCTTTGCCGAGGATGAGACAACCGGAACCGAGAAGTATAAATCATCAATACTCTAGGGAAACGCTTCCAGGCCATTCTGAAGCCTTTTCCGTACCGACGACTCCTCTGCAGACAATCCATTATGATGTAAGGAATAAAGCGTCAAATTCGCCAAGTAGTATAGCAGCTGCAGAGACAGCTGCATACCTAGCCCACACAAATTCATTTAGTAACAGATCATCCGGTGTCGGCAGCCGGGATCCAGTTATGGATACTGAAACAAAACCGCCACGTGCTCCTTCAGCCTTGAAAAATGAGCTGCAATTGAACAGAATGAGGATACCTCCGCCGTCATATGATAATAATGTTCGTTCACGATCTATTTCGCCACAAGTATCCTACTCTACCTCGCTGTCATCATCGTGTTCCATAAGTTCCGATGGAGAAGAAACTTCTTATAGAGAAAAAAGCACCGATGAGGCATTTCCTCCTGAACCTTCCATGTCTTCTTATAGTCTTGCGTCCAAAGCCTCAGCAAAGGCTTCTCTAACGGACCCCTCACAGCGGCAGCAAGAGTCAGACTATACGGCAATGAATAAACTCAATGGAGGAAATATAATATATAAAGGCACTTTACCCGACCTAATACCGCGAAGCCAAAGGAAGACAAGTAAACCCAGGTTCAAGCACAAGCTTTTACGATCACCTGAGCAGCAGCAAGAAAACTTATCACGTGTGTATTCGGACCAAACGCAGAATGGTAGGGCAATCATAAACACGCAGCAAAATGTAAAGTTAAAGACAACTATGAGGCGCGGGAAGTACGCAATTACAGACAATGATGAAACTTTTCCCTACGACAGAAAGTCTGTATCATCAGACTCAGACACAGATGAAGATTCTAATGTGATGGAAATCAAGGACAAGAAGAAGAAAAGTCGTCGCTCTAAGATAAAGAAGGGGTTGAAAACAACAGCAGCTGTAGTTGGGAGTAGTACCTCTGTCCTTCCGTTCCCTCATCACCATCATCATCACCATCAGCTCCATAACCCGAATTCTCATCACTTACACACGCACCATCATACAAGTTCTCACAAATTCAATGAAGATAAACCGTGGAAATCTCATAGAGATCTCGGGTTTATTACCGAACAAGAAAGAAAAAGATACGAGTCTATGTGGGTATCAAACAGATACTCGTATTTGCGCTTGCTGCCGTGGTGGCCCTCTCTCGCGAATGAAGACGACGAGTCTCACTTACAGCCCTTAAATTTACCGCAAGACGGCCTGATGCTTAACTTAGTCGTAAAAGATATATGGTATCGGTCAAACCTACCCAGGGATCTTCTAGTGCAAATATACAATATGGTCGACACAAGAAAAGACGGTACCTTAGACAGAAAATCGTTTATAGTGGGCATGTGGCTGGTTGATCAATGTCTCTATGGCCGAAAGCTAACGAATGAGCTGGACCAGAGAGTTTGGAATAGCGTTGACGGCTATGTTCTCGGTACAATTAACGTGAAGCCTGCCACTTCCGATCACTATCACAACGCTAATAACCCTCTAGATAAGCCATCAAAGCTTTCAGTCCGACAGGAATTGAAAAACATCAAACGCGATCTCAGAAATGTCAGAATATGATGCCTGGCATTATTTGCAGAAGTTCTCTTCCTGTGTTAATAATGAATGACGATGAGTTAACAATGACCCTTATGTATACAACGAAAGGACGAATGAAAGAAATGAAAATATTATCTTTTTTTTTTTTTTCTCAATTTTCCTTCACTTTTAGAAGTTTTTCCGTTCCGCGGATTTTGTTCGTCGGACCTTTTGCTTTATTTGTCTCCAGATCTCTCGAGCATAATGGTCGTTTTTCATTTCATGCTTATAGTCTTTGTCTTTCCAGCGGTACCCCCACCCCCTATCTTGGGCTATTTTCTAATTTCGTCCCTCGGATTATTTAATTCATATTCTCCCCACCTTTGTACTAATAAATTTATTTTCCAATGCTCTTTTCACTCATTCTTCCTTTTGCATATTCCTATCAGTATATATAGCGAATTGTATATATAAGCGTCTTGTTACCGGTATAGGAATTACCTGATAGAAAGAAATAGAACATAATAGGAGGAAGGGCAAACAGTGCGCCAAAACGAAAGATAGTAGAAGATGTTTAGAGTATTTGGTTCATTTGGATCAAAGGGTAATCAATCTTCTGGTGAAGAGCAATCAACAAAGACAAAACAGGTTCTGAAGCAGGCTAATGACTTTGAGATCGCCTTAAAGGCAATGGATTTTGTCCTTGATGATAGAACGGATGAAGGGTTGAATTTGCTGAAAAAAGCTGAAATGGAAACTGGTTCAGATCAAACTATCTTGACTTTGGCAAGAGGTGTTATTGAATTTCTTCAAGCCACTTTGAGTTTTGAAACTGAAGAAATGAAAAGAGCTGCAATTACTTTAGGCAAAGCTGAGCAAATGTCCTGGAAAAGTAAGCAAAATGCTGAAAAGACCAATTTTAGGAGCAGTTCAATATATCCTCCCGGTACTGTCTATGCTGTAACATATACTGAGTCATGTCTGTTGCATGCCTTGTTGATGTTATTTAGTGAAAGCATGATGGAAGCAGCCAAGGCTTTGCTAAAGTTAAGGAGGGCTTATACAATGTTACAAGATATCATGGTTACTGTCAAAAAAGCTGAACGATCGAAAAATTCGAGCTCTCCCTCTCCAAGCGAAAAGAGCCAAGAGTCATGCGGAAGTTTTGTTTCTGCAGAGACAACTTTCATATCGGTTGATATACCATACAAATTGTCTTCCGAGGACAAGTCCAATCCACTCCTATTGGAATTTGCTGAAAAAATCTACACGATGAGAATGGGAAGGTTATCAGGTGCCCATATTGGCAATACTCCATCTTTTCATAGGTTAAGGGATGATTTGGGTTTACAGACGACTCCGTCTCAAGCTTCCGACCGCCATTCTGTTTCAGATGATTTCGATTTAGAACAGGCTACCATCGACGAATTCATCCATTCAGGTGCTAATTTATGCTATGGTATCTTGCAAGTCGTCTTATCCTTACTTCCACCTGCAATCGGTGCTGTGCTATCTATTGTTGGATTCAAGGGATCCCGTGAAGAAGGTTTGAGGCTAGTTTGGAAGGCTACAAAGGAGAGAAATGTTCACGGGTGTATAGGTTTGTTAGGTCTGATGTTTTATTACGACGGTCCTTTCCAATTTACAGATGCTGACTTTGATATACCACCAAACGATAATGGATCGAGGGCTTTAAACAAAAGCAGAACAAACGATAGTAGCCTTTTACCAGGTTATATGGACAGTGCAACCTTATTGCATCCTGGAAAAATTCTGGAGGACGCATTACTAAAAGCAAGAGCACTTTTTCCTAATAGTGCCCTGTGGCTGCTAAATGAGGCCAAAATGCTTGCTGGAAAGGGCAGGCTTCGTGATTCTCTGGCCCTAATGGACTCTATTGATGTCAATAGTATCCGTATGAGACAAGTGAAATCGTTGATGGTGTTTGAACGTGCGATCCTTTTAGTCAACTTACACGAATACAACAGAGCTGCCGATGATTTAATAAGTTTGCTTGATATTAGTGATTGGTCTCACGCATTGTACACTTATTTTGCGGGTTGCTGTTACTTGGAAAATTGGAGGATGACACAATTAGGCTTATTAAATGACGGTAAAGAACAGTTCTATAAAGAGCGGGCTCGAGAACTCATATTTGACGCTCCATCTTTGTTAGGTAAGAAAACGTTCAAATCCAAAAATCTTCCATTGGATAGATTCATGCTTAGAAAAGTTCAACAATTTAATAATATGCAGAAGAAATTAAACCTACAAGAACCACTAGACTCAATAGCAACATCACCTGTCCATGAACTGGCTTATTTCTACAACGGTTACAACAGGATGACTGAAAACGATTTAATTTTGACCAAAAAGATGTTGACAGAGTATCACAACCCCGCCATTGATTCGGAAGACCCAGATCAAGAGCTGATCAGAAACTTACTACTATCCTTGACCTTAAGAAGATTGGGGGATGCTGAAAGAGGTTTAGCCTTGTTAGATGACATTGTTCTGCCAAAAATATTCTACATTCAAAATGGCAAAGTCAAATATTTCAAAAAAACCGAAGACCCATGGGCATATCCAGCCGCTCTTTATGAGAGAGCTTTATTCTGTTGGAAACTGGGTGGCATGGAAAGTTTGAATGAATGTAGGGAATGGCTGCTAAGAGCCCAAAATTATGCCGCCGATTACGAATTGAGTACGCGTATCGGTATGAAGATCAAAGCCGCCCTTGATAGAGTTGAAAACGCGCTTGCTTAACCTTTTGCTTCTTCCGCCCCAACATTTTAGAAGTATGCATTTTTTTTTTTCTTTCGACTACTTACCTTCCCTTGCTAGCAGTTATTACAACCATCATTTTTTCGTGACGTTTCATAGTTTTTTTATATTTTTACGCAATGGGTTTCCCGAGTAGTTAGTTCTACGGTGTCGATATATATAGTGTTATGATTTTAAAAATGAACATATTTAAATTTTTGAACCTCGTTCTTAGTTATAGGCCAAGTTCATTACTCCCTAGGAAACAAAACCGGTCCATCGTAGAAATTTTTTTTATTTTACAAAAGGGTTATAGTAGAATCAAGACAATTTATTTATCACTGAGATATTGATCGAGTAGATGAATGGTCGCTCAAACTGCTAAACTGAAAGGCGACTTGTCATTCAACAACGTTTTCTATTCCTATCTAAACCTATCGTTAAGCAATCTTTCGACGCCCACCTCTTCGTATTCCTTTTTCCCAACCCACAGTTGGTGAAATGTTCCCAGACTTGTAAGTATACTACCGCCAAGCCATGACTGGTATTGCCTTTCGATAGTGTGCCCTGTTGTTAATATTCTAAATTTAAGGGATGGTAGTATTTTGTTTAGTTCTGTCATTAACCTATCACTTAATCCAGGAATAGAGGATGTACCGCCTGTAAGGACAACATTATGAGCTAGTGTCGCTCTTAGATCCACATCACTGCTCATTATAGACGAATAAACAAGATCCGCTAGACCAATCAATTCATTATTTTCTTTAGGAGGCTTTTCTTCTTCTAACGGTCTCTTACCGGTTTCATTTGGAGTGTCTGCACTATTTGCAGCCGGAGAAGTAGATTTGCTTACAGCTTCCTGTTCCTTTTCTTCAGTTGGTGTAACTTTCTTGTCTGATTTGTTCACTCCGCTTGGCTTGGTTCTTTTTAGTGGCACGTAATCATTCCGCCAAGTTTTCACAACTCCAGAGTTCGAGCGAGGCCAATTTGCTGGGATGTCATCTTCTTTTGGAAGGAAAAGCTCTTCAGCAAAGCCGTAACGAGTTTCGTTGTCAAAAACAATCTCCTCATTCCAAGGACTTTCAATAGATCTTTTAGCCGTAGAACTTAATTCTGTTTTCGTTTCTTCCAAAGTTTTTGTTGGGCATATATGACAAAGTGTTTCTTTGCACTCTTGAAAGAACCCTCGGTTATTGGCGTAATCATACAGCGATTTATCAACCTCATAGTCGAATGTTTTTTTTATAAACTCTGGTTTTCTTTGCTTGATTGCGAAAAGTGGTATGATTTCTTTGGGTTCCAATGCCTTTTTAATCAAGTGATTGATAAATTTCCCAGCAATAAAATTTCTTCTTGTACTCTTTGATAATGTCATACCATCCACTATTGGACTGACGCTGCAAGTATCATGTCCAATATCAACAACCAAACAATTGGGTCTACCTGCTGCAAAAGAAACGCATGTCGATGTGGGTGCTAAGTAACAGGCTTCAAATTGCATGCCTTCTAAGAGCACTTCTAAAGATTTTTTCCTGTTTTCTGTGCTATTCCAAACGGGCTCAGTTAACAGAGCTGGTATTCCGGAGTTGGAATTCAAATAGAGTTCGTTCTGCAATGCCCATTGCCACTGTTCTTGTGCGGTATCCCAGTCTATGACTAGACCGTTCTCGATAATAGGTTTCAGTTCATAATCTTTTCTTGGAATTCCAATTGATTGTTCAGAAAATATTTTCTTATTGCCTTCATCTGCAGTGTATTTACCGTAAACAGAGGGCAGAATTGATTGAGGGAAGTCAGAACCCGAATAGCCAATATTTGTTGTGTATGAGCCAGGATCAATGACTACTGCGGAAACTTCGTCGCCGCCATAAACTTGCAAAGCAGCATTGGACATAGTTATGCTTTTCACCGCCTTATAACGAAGACTCTTTTTTTGCCTAAAATCCTTGGTTTTCTGTACATCTTGTTTTCTTTTTTTTCTTCTCGCTGTTTCGTCGTCTTCTCCATTTCTTATGTTCGTGTTACTTCAACTTCAAAATAGCTTTAAATGGGAACTTTTCAAAGAAAAACTAATGTAATCTAACTATTTTAAAAACGTACACATCGTAGATATTAATGGATTATATAAGTAAGTAAAAGCCAAAATCTATATTGAAAAAAATTGGTTTCAAAGAGCTTGTCTATCTTCTTAAGGATTTCAAAACCATTTCACCGGCCTTTTCGACACCAGCTTTGGTACCTCTAATGTACACAACATCATTGACTTTGTCAGACTTCCTTGGGACGTTGATGATAACGTCGGCCGCTTCTCTAATCTTTTTGATGTTAGAACCACCTGGGCCAACAATCATATTGAATCTTCTGGTATCAGCACCCCAGACGTAACCGGCATATGTAGCAGATGGTGCCTTGGCAATTCTTTCTTTAATCAACTTAACAGCAGTATCGAGAGCTTCTTCCTTCTTAGCGGAATCGTTTGAAGTGTCCTTTGTGACTTCCTTTTCTTCACCGTCAGAGAGAATGCTACTCAAATCAATTGGTTCATATGTCAACCTCATGGTAATATCACCTTCCTCGGAAGAAGTTGGTGCACCGACTTCTTCGATGGTAAATTTAGTCTTTTCTGCATTTTCGCCTTCGGTAGATCCACAGACTTTCTCTAGAGGAATTTCGATTGGAGCACGAGCTAATTTGTTAGCCTTCTTTGAGGTGTTACCAAATCTTACATTGACGGATAAATCCATTCTCAACTTTTGTATGAAAGCACCACGTTCTGAAACATATTCATAAATGGAGGCAGGAACATCGACTTCTCGGTCAAAATTTTCCCTGATTATTTCATTCAAGATTTTCTTCTCAGCTTTCTCGACATTTTCTGGTGCACCGGTAATAGTTATTTTGCCGCTAGGGTCATCCTTATTAGGAACGAATAAGTTAATGTTAAATTCGGATTCTAGTTGACGACGAACAATCCCACCAGGGCCAATCAAAGCACCCTTTCTTTCTGCTGGAATATCAATGGTCTTAGTAACACTATTTTCAGCATCCTTGACAATCTTGTTAATTTCCTCGACAACCTTTTTGACAAACTTTTGAGGACCTTGTACGGTAATGTCTTTATTTTCGGAGTCTGCGTTAGGAATATCAACAGACTTATTTCTAATTTCTTCACCACCAGCCTTGGAGATAATTTCTCTTAAAATATGACCACCGCTACCAACAATTGACTTATGGTATTTGTGATCAATTTTCAAGACTTCAGTGACAAAATCGGAGGCTTCGGCAACAATGGATTCCACACGTTTGGCGGCATCTTTTATGTTTTGTCTAGAACCAGTGATCTCCAGTTCAACCTCACCAGTTTCCTGAGCCTTTGGATCGGTGCTCTTTTGTAAGAAATCCATCTCAACACCGTATTCAGCTCTGATGTCGTTGATATTGTCACCATTCTTACCGATAATTCTTGGGACGTGCTCAGCTGGAACATTAATAACCATCTTATGTCCGTTCTCCATTTCAAAATCTAACAGAGCTTTCAATTCTTCATGAGCTTTATTGACACCACGAGAAGGGCCTCTAATGGTGACAATTTCATTGTCTCTTGGGAAGTTAATGAAGACATTGTATTTTTCCTGCAAACGGTTACGATAAGTACCGTGTGGACCAATCAGACTACCATGAAACTTAACTGGAACAATTAGTTCCTTTGTGATGATATCAGCCCATTTTTTGGCTTCGGCAGCCAAATATTTCTTGGCATGAGTCAAGTTGTATTCTAAACCAGTCAAAGTAACTTCGACAGTCTTATCTTTCGAAGCATTATTGTTCTCTTCGTTTGGAATATCAATTTGGCAGGCAAACTTCTCACGAATTTGTTGTAGGTTGGAGCCCTTGTTACCAATTAATCTGGCAACTGAGTTGGCTGGAATATTAACAGTCATTTTGCTTTTGCTCGATGGAGAATTCAAAATAGATTCAAAAATTTTGTTAGCAGCTTTGGCAGCTTTTTCATCACCTCTAACAGTTAACTGATTTTCTTCAGGGGTATGTAGTTTAATTTGAAGGTGGCCTTCTTGTTCAGAAATGTCCTCCATAATCAATTTCCATGTAGCGGAAGATGGTTTAAACAATGAGTCTTGAACCTCCTCGGAAAATTCGTAAGTTTTAGTCTCCATGTTGTTTTGTTTAGTACGTAGAGAGTTTAATGACTCATTGGCCTTGTTCAAAGATGCTTGAATCTCTTCAATAGATGGCTTGAAATCTTCATCTTCAGTTAAAGCAACAAGTAAAATACTGTTATCATTTGGATAATAATCACCGAATTGAACAAAGGCAACGCTGCTTTCGGAAGCTAATAAATAATGTTTAATAGACCCGCCGAACAACTCGTAATCCAAATCTGTGATAACCAGGGTTTCGGAAGGTGGAATATTGTTCACAAAAGAAATCAATTCTTTACGAACGGCCTTGATATCGTTTGCCTCATCAGATTTTGCGCTGATGTGGATGGTAACAGTTTCAGCTGTTGGCAATGACTGTATGGATGGTAAAGATATTTTAACATTAGGATGAGATTCTTCAAGACCCTTTAAAACGGAGTACTTGGTGAAATACATGATTAGATTTTTGGCATGGGTCAGATTCTTACTATGAGCCTTGGAAATATCTAAAGATTCAACCACATAGCTCTTTGAAGACGATCTGGCATAGGTGATAGCTTCACCAACCTTATCGCGCAAACCGACAAATGACACAAGCTCATCATCAGGAGTTGATGGGAAAGTGACAATGACATTGTATTTTTCTTTTAGTTCTTCTGCATCAATCAAAAACTGGAACTTGGATGGAATCTTGACCTTTTCTTCGTCCAAATTAGAAGCTAATTTTTTCAAATAATCTTGAATAGATGTCTTCGTGGCTTTTGCTTTTTCACGAGGACCCGATATGACAATATCACCCGATTTTTTATAGAATTGGACTTTGACCTCTTCATCACCCTCATCGGAGGCAAACTCGGAAACATCAATGTATGGTAGGTATTTTTCATCTTCAACGACTAATTTGATTGTGGCATTCTTGGTTTCTTCCTTAACAATGGCCAAGATTTTAGCCTTAGCCAAGTTGACCGATTCAAAATCACCAAATAAAGAAACGTTACTTGTAGTATCATCCATGTCTTCATCATATGAGTTTTCATTGACTTCCTTTGAGACATTGATTTTAACTTCGTAAGCATCACTAATTTCACGAATAGTTCTACCACCTGAACCGATAATACTGGCTTTACATTTGGATGGGACCTCGATGACAGCATTGATTGGTTTTGTTAATTTCTTCACTAACTCTCTCTTTGCTTCATGAACGTTAGCAGCTAGACCAGAAACCAAAAAGGTACGAGCATTCTTAGAAAGAGTTGATTCAACAGAAACATCATGATTTTTCTTAACAGATTGGACAATACGAGATAATTCAGGTTTGGTGATTGACAACTGAGATTGCAGGTCCAAAGTGAAAGCCTCTTGGATGTTCTTTGAACGCATCCTCTTGGCCCCAAGGCCAGTAGTCAATGAAGGAGCAGAAGGGGAAGGTGATGGCGAGTTAGAGACAGCAGGTTTCATGTTTGGGCCCCAGCTAACCTTAACGTTCGCGAAGGCAGCATTTGAACCCAAAGAAGGAAGATCCTTCAAAGATGGCAATGGAGTTGGCTTTTTCTCCAACTGAGGATGTTCTTCAGCGGTAGCAGCAATAGTGGAGGCAGTAGTACTTGGCGAATCAATGGTAGTTACGGTTTCAACAGATCCTTCGACAGTGGAAGGGGGAGAGTCAATAGCGGTTTGTTCTTCAGACATTGCAGTTATAATGGAAGGAGGGGGTGTGGGAAGTATATTTTAAGCGTGGTAACCAAAAGACAATAGACGGAAAGTTAGGAAATCAGAATGATTCACCTTAAAAATTATGCTAGATAAAAGACAGCAATTTCAAAGGAAAATAGAAAGTGCTGTTGTGTACTTAGACGTTCTTTTTCAAAGACGTTCAATTGAAAAGCTAATAGCCAATGTTTCGAAGGAAGTTCTGTACGAAATGTAAAAACTATAAATTAGTAAATATACTATCCGTTGCAAGTCTTTAAGAGCTACATTAAATTGAAATTGTCGAGTGTCGCCAACAACAATTCGCGAAAATGAGCGAAAATTTTTCAAGCCCACCGCTAAAAAAAAAAAAAAAAAGAAAAAAAGGGACATAAATACGTATATCTCCAGAAAATGCCCAGTGGAGTGGATGAATACCTGATGGGCTATATTACTACATTATTGAAAACGTTTACCAAAAGTTTCGTTACTGTATAAAAAAATTGGGGTATATAGGCGGGTATATATGGGTATACTTAGTGAACAAGGAACTGCTGAAGCAGAAAAATCCTCGTAAAACAATGAAGATAAAACGAACATTAAATGAAGGAATGAGAAAGAAGGATCAATGAAAACTTTTCTTGAAAGTTAAGCTAGGGGCTCGACATTATCGGCGTATTCGCCTTCGTAGTTTCCTGCGGGGTCGTAACTACAGATGACATAGTCACCCCATGCACCGCCACAGGTTTTGATGCCACAACCAACTTGGGTGGTGGACTTCCAAACGACTTGAGTAAAGTGGCCAGTGTTACTTGAAAAGCCTGGATTCGAGAAGTCGTAGTTGGAAATTTCATTGTACCAAGCGTCGACGGCAGCTGGGCCGTCATAACCCAAAGCCAAGTTTTCACCGTATGGACCGCCAGAATGGGTCAAAGTGCCGGAGCAATCATAGTTGTCAGCATAGTCTTGAGCGTAGGAGGCCAAAGTATCGGACCAGGACAAAGCTGGTGTGTCCTTGTGCAAAGCTCTCTTCTTGTTGTGTTCAGCCAACACAGAAGAGGCAAAATCTGACAGGTCACTATCCGAAGACGATGCTGAGCTAGTAGCAGCGGCTTGAGAAGTGGTGGTGGTAGCAGCGGGTGTGGAAGTGGTGGAAGCAGCAGCGGGTGTAGAAGTCGTAGTAGCTTGAGCCAACGATTGCGATGTAGATTCAGAAGATGTCAACGTGGTCGTTGAATCGGTAGTTTTACCCCAAACAGAGGCTAAGTTCTTCAAAGCAGACAAGACCACATCGGAATTGCTGGAAGCAGAGGAAGGAGCGACAGGGGGAGCAACCAAAGCTGTAGCTGTAGAAGTTGGAGTGGCAGTGGAAGCAGGAGCTAGTGTTTCGTAAGTTGTACGTGTTTGGCCGTTTTCGACATAAACTACGCCTTGCACAGTAACGACTGCAGCCTCATGGGCGTGTTCAGTGACAGTAACAACGGCAGGAGCGGCCAATGCAGACGTGGCTAAGGCGGAGGTTAAGATCGATAATTTAGAAAGTTTCATGATTTATCAATTACGGGATATTAAAAACGAAGAAAAAGTAATATCAAAGAGCGGAAGAGTGTGGCGGCCTATAAAAAAAGAATGAATTGAAATAGCTTACGACGTAGCAATAGACCTAACGGTAGCAACTAGGATTGAAAAGAGAGCGCGATTGAAGATTCCTTGCTTGTTTTCAGAATAGAAAAATAGAGAACACGAAAAGAATAAATAATACAATTTCGGGTTCGTTAACAGAGGTGGGTTTATATATGGTATGGGTAAAATAGAGAAGTTAGAAATTATATAGTTCTAAAGAAGTAGAGAGTCAATAGCTGCAGGAAGCACACGAGTGCTACAGTTGTTAACACGCAATAAACGGGTCCCTCTATCTAAAGCGACACAGGTAATGGGTATGCGATCCCTCCCCTTCGAGCAGACAGGCAATTTTTATCCACATCGGGAAATGACTCTGTGCGTACATATTACCTCTTTAGGAATAATAATTACTGTGATTGGCGCACGGGTGTGGAGGTGTCGCTCGTTTAGGAAAAAAAATGCATAGTTGGGTGTTGTTCGAGGAGTCTAGAAGGCGAACAGAACAGCTACGACAAAAGCGGCAATCGTTCCAGCTAGACTATTGCACTGGAAAATGGAAAGAGGTGTTGCAGCACCTTCGTATGCAGAAAGTTTTGCGGTGGTTGATGTGCCTTCTTTTAGTTGAGTGTAGATCGAGGAAGTTGGCTGATGCATGGCAGACCCGTCTTGTTGGCTGGTAGTTGAACGACCGTTGCTACCAGTAGTTGTTCTTGCACCTAGGCTTGTGCTGGAGGGCTTGGCATACAGTGTAGCAACAGTCTGTTGGTAGGTTGTTGTTGTGGAAGAGGTGCCTTCGTTTGAGGTGGATTTGACAGAAGTGGGCTCGTTTGGCTTTTCAGATGTGGCGAAATCGCTAGCGAGAGAAGATGTTTCTCCGGGGTTAATGATAGTTGCGGCGTTGACTTCAGTGTAGATACTAGAAAAGGCAGTGTCATCATTTTCTAGACAAGTGGTTGTAGTTGAAGGGAAAGAAGAAGCTGGAACCACCGTGTTGGTTTTCATAGGCGATGTGGTTAGCTCACTGGTTTGGGTTGAGGCGCCGTTCAAAGTGCTACAAGATGTCGAGATTGTTCTAGTGAAGGCCGTCTCATCTGTAGAAGAAGCAGCGGAGATAGGGAAATTACTATCCGTACTACAAGAAGCTGTGATGGTGTTTGTGATCAGATTGCTTTCAGTGGTGGTGGCAGTGGAGATGGCGAAGCTAGGACTATCGGAATAATTGCTCTCGGAAGTGCAGGTAGAGACTAACTGTGTGGTGTTGCTTGAGACACTAATACTGGTGGTTGTGCGTAAGCTATCTAAAGATGCGCCTGTGGAAGAAGATCCATATGTAGAGGTGTGTTTAGCATTGTCGGTTGGACTAGCTGAGTTGTCGGTAGGGTCCAATGTGGGATCTATGGTTACTGCGGTAGCTGCCCTTGTGGAGTTGTTAGCAGTAGTGGCCAAGGTTGTAGTACTCTTAGTAATGGCTGTGATGGTTGTGGTACTCGAATTTTCTAAAGTTGTGGTCTTCACGATACTAGAGCAATTTGTAGCAGGCACAGATGTGGCAAGCGCAGAGGATTGCTCGGATGTAATGGCGTATTCGGCAGCGTATGTTACACCGTGTCCTGACACAGAAGCACTGTTGGAGTAAATGCTACTCGATGTGGCGGCACTGTTACTAATATTCTTCTCTGTTGAACTTGAAGCCTGAGCAGTTTCCGAAGTGATACTTTCTGAGGCGGTTACTGAAGTGGTGGCGGTGTCCTTTGTGGTATGGGCTGCGCTACTAACTGAGGTTACAGATACGTCGGTGTTGACGGCTATAACGGAATTCAGAACAGATTGCGACACAGCTGAGGAAGAGACGGCCCCGGAAGAACTTCTGGAAGATGACCCAAGTCTCGTTGCATATTGGGCAGCATTAATTGCACTAGTTACTATACTAGTATGTTCGGAAACTGAGCTTGTGGCCTCCTTGGAAGTGCTACCCTGAATATCGTCAGCAGCTACAGATGATGATAATGAGGCGCTTACAGAAGAGGTTGTTTGAGCAGAAAACACAGTTGTGTTTGCAAACTTAACAGAATTAACTGAACTGGAAGTTACACTTCTGGAGCTTGCGGTGGAAGTAGTAAGAGTACTACTCAAAGGAGCAGAAACCATTGATGAAGAGCTCGAGATGGCGCTGCTAGAAGAAGCGGCGTTCTCGGTACTCGCGCTGGAGGAAGCGGCAGCGGAACTTGAGGCAGGATCAGAAGAAGAAGCAGCAGCAGTGCTCGAGGTAGGGTCGGAAGAAGTGGTACTGGAAGAAGCAGTAGTAGTACTCGAGGCTGGATCGGAAGAAGTAGTACTGGACGATGTAGCAACCGATGAGGTGGTGGTAGTGGATGAAGTAGCATCACTAGAGACGACGGTACTCGAGGAGGTAGCATAGGAAGTAGTGACAGAAGAGCTTGAGGCTGATGAGACAGTGGAGGATCCAACTGATTCTGTGCTACTAGTAATTACGGTAGAAGAGGACGCAGTGAGGGTAGCGGTCTTGGCAGGGTTTATGGTCGTCGATTTTAAAGAACTGCTGCTAGCCGCAGACGATACCGTTGTTGTATACCCTTGCGCTACAGCGGGCATAATACTGGATGAGATGGTGGAGACTGTGTCTGATGTAGTTGAGGTAGAAGAGGACGAGGATGAGGACGAGGAAACAGTGCTTATAAGTGGTTCCACTTCCTCTGCAAACTCACCCAAGTAGTTTCCAGGAGGGTTGTAGGAGCACACAATATAATTGTTCCATGTCGTACCACAATATTTATAACCACATCCAATCTCGGCGGTTGACTTCCAAACCACCTGTGTGAAGTGACCCGTGGATTCAGAAAATCCGGGATTTGAATAATTATACTTGCTTATCTCCCCGTACCAGGCGTCCACCGCTCCCGTGTCTGTGTAACCAAGGGCAAGGTTCTCACCATATGGGCCATCGGAATGCGTTAAGACACCCGAACAATCATATTGGTCGGCGTAGTTCTGCGCATAGGTGGCCAGAGTGTCGGACCAGGTGAGCGGCGCTGTGTCAACATGTAGCGCTCTGAACTTGTTATGCTCGTTCAGCACATCGCTCTCGAAGTTTGGAAACGTGGTTTGTGCCTTGACGGCTACTAGGCATCCTAGCAGAACTGATATTGGAAACTCCAGCATAAGCGTTTTCGTTTTAAGTTGTTTTAAGTTGTTTGGAGTTGCAGGGGTGCAGCAATTATAATTTTATGCCGATATTGGTTTGGCAACTACCGAAAAGCGAGAAGCTAAAAACTTTGAAGTATAGAATATGTTTTAGAGAATTCTTCGACCGAGTTGAAACATGAGAACTGTTTCATCGGCCCTATATAGCAATTACATCCTTCCGTTGCTGGGTCCCTGCCTAGATACCATATTTGTTGTTGAATTAACCGCGGGAACCCGCAATATACGAAAGACGAACACAAGAGAGCAAGCACACACAGCTAGTGCGTAGCGTTGCTAGCTATATTGCCATGGTACCTACCTTTCACCCCCTTGTTAAATCCATAAGTGGACGGTTTTCCTAAACCAGTATTTATCAGTTCTCGAGCACGCAGAGAAAAGTAAACGAAGCGACCTGCATTGCGGTAACTATAAACACCCAGCCGCCTCCAGCAGAACCAGCCGCCTCCAGCAGAACCAGCCATGTGCGAAGAAAAACAGGAAGAGCCGCCAAATGTCGCAGAGGAAACCCAATTTTTCGGCCAAACTTACCAACAATAGCGACGCGTTCCTCACATCGTTGGGTTTTTTCGCCTCTCTTCAAGTTTCCTATACCCGAGCTTAACACAACACAACGGACCCTCTTAATTAGAGGTATCCTCCGTTCTTTTCTTCCGCTTTCCTAATCGAGATACCAGAGCACGGAACAGGACCCTAGTGCATCGGAGAGGAGATCCGTGGCACGCTCACTGCGCCTTTCACTATCACCGATTTCGTAATTCGAACAGGAGTATTTCGCTGCAGGGGAATTACTGTTTGTAGACGAGGGAAAGCAATTATCAGATACATGCCAGGGATAGCGTTCAAGGGGAAAAGCATGGTTAAGGCAATACAGTTTTTAGAAATAGTCGTTCCTTGCCACTGTACGACCTGAACTTTACTCAACGAAAAAAAAATTGGAAAAAAAATAGTGCATAACGTTGCTATTAACAGATGTAGTACTGATATGTCCCTGATTGGTGAAGAGTCAGAATGATATAAGCCTATTTGATATGTACGTGTACGTATTCGAAAATAAGATTTGTTTCTCGTAGGGAGCGATATGTGCATTATGTTACCCGTTCCACATGTTTTGAACTTTTTTTCTTTTTCATGGTAAGCGTCAATAATCAATTTGAATAACTAGTGAAGAGTAGCTAGCACGATGAAATAAGTGCCGGAGCTGATCGAATCCCTAGTCTCGGTTCGCCTGAAACAGAGAGAAGTCGATTACTGTACACCGTGCCTCCTTCTATGTACAAGCTACAAGTGGTCTTGGTGCCTCCGAGTCTTCAGGCGACGATGCCAGTACAGTTTGGCTACGGACCAACCATCGCCGAATCTTCTCAATTGTTGCCAAACAGAACTAATATGGCGCAAAGCGCCGGAGATGCCTCTTTGCAGTATGCTAATCTGAGATCTGCCAATGTGAGTTTCACGCCAAGCTATTTCAACCAGTCTAGGTTTAGGAAGTTTCTTTTGTTTACCAAGCCGACAAACACGCTGTTGAACTTGAGTGATGAAATCATCGATAAGTGTGAAAAAATGTACCCGAGTTTGCAAGAAGACATTGAAATTTTGAGTTTGCAAGATAACAGCGGTTGTGACCTTGATCCGGATTTTTTGGTAAAGGACGTTTTCAATGTAAATAATATCGTAAGAGTTATATTGAAGAATGAGATAGATCTGGACGATTCCGCACCAGTGTCACTTTATAAGTCGGTAAAACGATCCAAGTTGAACAACGGGTCGCCCCAGTCGGTGCAGCCGCAACAACAAATCCCGTCCTCTTCAGGTGTTCTTCGGATTGCCAAGAAGAGGCCACCTACAGGAACCACGACAACAACAACCATTCGTAGTGCCACTAATGGATCCATGAGGGTTTCTACCCCATTGGCTAGGCAAATTTATCCTCCACCTTCTTCGAAGATCGTCTCCAACAACTCAGATGACGAAGACGAAGACATTGGTGAAAGATCCTTTTTGCCGCCTCCAACGCAGCCTCAGTCACCTCCCATAAGAATTAGTTCGGGCATTGACGCAGGTAAAAAAATAAAATCAAGCATCGTCGAGGAAGATATCGTGTCCAGATCAGCAACCGTGGATCCAGATAAATCAAAGCAGCAACGTCTATTGTCCGGAACTCCTATAATGTCCACCATGACTCCAAACAGAGTTACTCTTACCGGTCAGAGAGTGGTTTCTGAACACGCACATAAAAACGAATTGGTTTTCTCTGCTTCAGCTTCTTCCTCTTCATTTGCTAATGGTGGCACAGCTGCTGTCACTGCTCAGGACATTAATAGGAAACCACCCGTAACCACTCCAAGAATAACATCAGGAATGTTGAAAATCCCCGAGCCAAGAATCTCAGAGATTGAAAAAGAGTTAAAAGAGGGACCTTCCAGTCCGGCCTCCATTTTACCCGCTAAAGCTGCAAAGATTCCAATGAAAAAACCTTACTTGGAAAATGGCGAGAACTACGAATCCGACGATAGCTCAAGTAGCGAAAACCAAGAAACTCCTGAAACAGAACCACATTCAAAGGCTTCCTTGCAACGTAGTCAAAGCTCCATCGCAGATAATAATGGCTCTCCGGTGAAAAATAGTCCTCTCGGTGATGCCATGCCACACAATGTGCATTTAGCAGAACTTCCCAAGGCAAGCAATACCTCGATCACCAAATCTTCAAATGGCGAATCCTGGGGAAAGCAACAAGAACATCAACCACCAAGAAAGAGTTCACTGGAAACTATAGTGGAAAAGAAATCTCAGGCGGAACCTTCCGGTATTGTGGAACCGAAAAGAATGACTAATTTCCTAGATGATAATCAGGTAAGAGAAAAAGAAGATACGAATGATAAACTTTTAGAAAAGGAAAATTTGCCGACAATTCCACATAATGATCAGCCAATACTTGCATCATCTGATAAGTCTAATGGGACGTTGAAATCACTAGCTGGGAAAGTTAGTTCAAACAACAACGCTTCAAAGGAAGATGGCACTATCATTAACGGCACCATTGAGGACGATGGCAATGATAATGATGAAGCTGATACTACGGTTCGTATTGTTCCTCAAGATTCAGATTCCTCTAGTTTCCCAAAGTCAGATCTTTTCAAAATGATCGAAGGTGATGATACAGATCTACCGCAATGGTTTAAGGGCAAAAATTCGAGAACTTCCGGTAATTCCAAAAATTCAAAGCCTTACACAACGGTTTTGAATAAAGACATAGACAATTCTAAGCCAGATCCAAGAAATATTTTGCCCCAGCGAACCCCAAGAAGTGCGGCTAAGAGGGCTGCCCAATTATTGGCAGGTGCCAAGAAAAACGAAGTCCCACAGAAAAGTACTGAAGATTCTAGTTCGGCAGCGTCCACAGACGATGAGTCAGAGAGTGGGATTGAAACAGATTTCTCATCAGACGATGATTTTAAAAGGAAAAATATGTCGGTGCCTAATAATGGGCCCAAAGACATTTCTTTACATTCTTTGAAAGGCAGTGTTGTTCCAGTGAAAGACTCAAAGATAATCAATAAAGAAGTTGATGAAGAAAGAAACGACAAAAGAGATAGTCAAAAAAAGTCAGCCGTGAGTGAATCTTCAGTAACAAATAGCAAAATAAGTGAACAAATGGCGAAAAGCTTTTATCCGAATTCAAACAAGAAGCAAAATGAAGCTACAAAGGTGGAAACTAAGCCAGCAACACAAGCATCGTCTTTTCCTGTTGTTGGTGGGGCTCCTTCTGTTGCTACTAAAGGAACTACCTCTTTCAATGAAGAAGGAAATCGTAAAAATGTTAAAACGAAGGCCAAGAATGAGTCTGCGCAGATTGACAGGCAGCAGAAGGAAACAACTTCTAGGGTTGCAGATTTGAAAAGCGCAAACATAGGAGGTGAAGACTTGAACAAGAAAGCAGAGGGGTCCAAGGAACCAGAAAAAGCATCTGCCAATATACAGGATGCTAACGATAAAAATAACTTGAAGGAAAAAGAAGACTCCAAAAGCAAACAGGTATCTCAGAAAAAGTTAAAAATGACAGATCACTTAAAAGAAGGCAATGTTCAGCTTCCTAAGCCCAGTGCAAATGATAAATTGAAGGATTTGAAGGCTAAATTTACTAATAGTAAAACACTCGTGCCACCTGGAATAATTTCTAATGAAAAAAATAATTCTAGTGCAAACGATGATGATTCTAGCTCCTCAGGTTCTTCCACAGAAGACGAGTCTAGTTCATCTTCCTCGTCTTCTGATGAGGAAACTTCAACATCCAGGAAGGCTAGAAGAGTTGTTGTAAATACACCAAGAGAACCAGTTAGATCTTCATCTAAGATTGAAGCCCCCTCTCCATCTGTTAACAAAAAAATCAATGCCACCCCTGATAAAATTCCAGTTACACAGCTAATGGACATGTCGTCTCCTCCGTCAGTTAAATCCAAGACCACCTCAAATCCGTCTAGTATACTTCATGACCTTCCAAGAAAAGTTCGTCCTTCTTTGAGTTCATTATCTGATCTTGTTTCAAGAGGCATCCCAGATGTAAAGGAAAAAACTTCTAAATCGAATGAGAAGTCACAAACAAAAGCCCCTTCAAGTAGTGATGATGAATCTAGCTCTGATTCTGACTCTAACTCCAGTTCGGACTCCGTATCGGATTCCAGTTCAGATTCTAAATCTGAGTCAGATTCGGATGACTCAGGGGATTCATCTGATGATGGAAAAAGTTTTATTAGTGCGAAATCCGCTAGTGCTGCTTTAGGTAAGAAGAAGAAGCCAAGTGGTGGATTTGCATCATTAATAAAAGATTTCAAGAAAAAATGATACCAGAAAGTCTCAGTAGAATACACGTCACAGAAAGCTAGTAAAAAAAAATAATCAAGCATATAAAAGTATTAATATATTAAAAAATCTTCATGTAAACTAATTCTTATTTACCTCTTTTCCCAGCAAGCGGGCAACTTCTTTAAGAAAAGTAATCTTTTTTGTACGTCGAATTATCAAAGCTTGGTTACTATATTTAACATTATTGTTTAGTAACAGTATCATCTTAAAAGAAAATTTTTTAAAATTCCAATATAGGAGACAATGGTAATAATTACATACAAATAGCTATTTATGTAAGCAAAACTGATATTTTTATATACAAATCGTTTCAAATATCTCTTAGACTTCAGCGAATTTATTGCTACCTCTAATGAATCCGATTGCTTCTTCTCTATTGACCTCAATAACCGTGGAAATCTTATTCTCGTACTTAACACGGAAAAATTTGTCTGCAACTTGCAACATATCTGTTCTGAACGTCGTACAAATAAACTGGGCATTTTTTGACAGTTCTTTTAGAAGTGTAGCGACTGCAGTTCTATACTGCTTGTCGAGTGCAGCATCAATTTCATCAAACAGATAGAAGGAAGCAGGGTCAACCATTTGGATTGCCAGAATCAAAGCAATGGCACATACAGTCTTCTGACCACCTGAGAGCTGTTCAACATGCAGTTGTTCGTTTTGTTTAGAATTGAAGGAAACAGAAATTGAAACACCTGTATACATAATTTCACTATCTTTACCGTTTTGGCTTTCATTGGATTCTGCATCCATGTCAACATCAATACTTTCATCATGGTCGTTAGCGTTATCATTCTTACGGTGAATAATCAACTTAGCAGTACCTCTGGGAACTAATCTTTCAAAAACAGCTTCAAAGTTTTCAGAAACCTTTTGGAAAGTAGAATCAACCGCGTTAACCTTTTGTTGTTTTAACTTAACAATTAGATCTTGAATTGAGTCTTTAGATTCATCCAGCTCTGAAGCTCTCTCCGCAAGGTCTTTGCGTCTTTCGTTAAACTTTTTGAAGTTTTCAAAAGCTCTCTTGTTTACATTCTTCAAACCAGAAATCTCTGTGTTCATATCATTCAGTCTTTGTAATAGCTGATCACTTGTGATGTCGCTAAAATCATTTACTAAAGCATCCTCTGGCAGAAGCCCAATTTCCCTAATCCTTTGCTGTAATTCTTCTCTTCTAGTAACCAAAGTTGTTTTCTTAATCATCGTTTTTTCAACACTTTTTTGGAAATTGTCAAGCTTCTTTAATAGTAATCGCTGTTGATTGTTTGCTTTTTCTAGCAGTTTCTTATTATTAGTTTCTTCAGCAATGAGACTTTCAATTTCTCTTTGAACGGTACCTAGTTCCAACACAGCGTTTTCATGCTGCTTTTCAACGCTTTCCTTCTCCAATTGTAATTCTTTCAACTCATCTTGTAGACCAAAAATAAATGCGTCACCTACTTCTGACATCTTGGATTCTAGATCATTTTCTTGTGGGATAAGTTTGGACTCCAATTCGGCATTCAACGAGTCAATGGTTGTAGTTATACCTTCTAGGGCGTCTGATGTAATATTTAGCTTATTGTGCGCTGCACTAATCTCCTTTGTTAAAGATTCTAATCTTTCCTTTTCTTCTTTTGAGAGTTCGCTATCAAACTCCTGAAGCAAATCATTTTCGAATGTATTTAGCTTTTCCTGAGCAAATGTACGATTTGTATTCAGCTTTTCTAGTTTTAGTATAATTGCGTTTAATGATTCTTCGAGAATTAATTTTTCATTCTTTTTGGTGTTTAGCGATGTTCTATATATCTCGATATTTGTTAAGACAGACTCCCTGTCATTAGAAACCTTTCTTATATTCCCGTTTACTTGATCAATCTTAGTATCAATATCATTTAGTTCATTTCTTACGAAATCTAATTCTTCCAGTATTTTTTTGTGTTGACTTCTTGATTCATTTAAGTTTTTCAATGATTCCAAACGTGTTCGTTTGTGCTGGTCAAGATACCCACCTGTAAGTACACCTCTTTTGTCTGCTCTATCACCATCTAAAGTGATGGCATTGAGTTTGTGTTTCTTAGCTAATTTTAAACCTTGACCTAAGTCTTTGACAACAATAGTTTTTCCAAAAACGTGTTTGACAGCCTTCTCAAACCTGGGTTCATATTTTATCTTCTTTATCAAGGGAGTAAACTGGATTTGTGTAGTAGTGTTTGAGGGGAATTTAACATCACTGTCCAAAGATAACCTGTTCAAGGGAATAAACGTCACTCTCCCACCCTTCATACGATATAGTTCGTTCATAATCAAAGTGGCCGTTTCTTCGGTATCCACGACAATGTGGAAGAGGGAGTTACCTCCAATTACTTCAGCACATGTCTTGTACTTATCATTGACTTTAATCAGTTCACCTAATGTCCCAAAGACAGATTCCGGTGATATTTTTAGTTTTTCTGTAATTTCTTTCACATTTATTATACCATTTGCCAATGATCTACTCATGGTTTCATTAACATTTCTTTGATTTTGATTGACGTCATTTAATAAAGTTTCCAAGACTGTCTGTAATTTTTGCTCCTTTCTCCACAATTCCTTACGAGTGTCTAAACTTTCACTCAGCTTCTGTTTGAGGTGTATTAATTCCGAATCAAAATCTTCTAATTGACCCTTGGTATCTGGTCCATTGATAGAATCAATTAGCTCTTCAATCTCTTCATCAATCGCAGAGTACTGCTTCCTTAAAGAAGTACGATCCATTTGCAATTGACTTTCCAGTTCATTTAAGTTTTGTATTGAAGATTTCAGTTCTTCAATTTCTGAATGAATCCACGTATCGCGTTCATCCTTTGATTTAAAACGGGCATATTCTCCTTTCTTTAAGATAAGATCTCTCTGCTTTTGTTGCAAGGAGGCCAATTGAAGTTTGTACATTGCTTCTTCCTTTGTGAGTTCTTGATATCTAGGTAAAATTTTAGACAACTTTTGTTTCCTTTGCTCAATTATAGATTTGATCTCTTTCAAAGTTGCACTATCCAAATTTCTCTGCTCCCCATTTGACTCAATTTGCTGTTGAACATCCTTTATTTTTACGTTGACGTTTGTTAATTTCTGAGAAATCTCAGATTCCCGTAGTTTTGCCTGTTGTAAATCAGTCGCATTTTTGATCTTCAGTGAAGCTTCAATACTTGATAGCTTTTTGGAGACTTGGTCAATCATATCCTCTCTTTTATCCAACTCCTGGATGTATTGTTCGGAAGAGTATACCGTGTTATTATAATCACCGTCCAGTCTTTCCATTTGATTGATAACCTCATTTAATTCTCGATCATACAATGTGAACTGGTAGATCTTTCTGTTGCGTTCCAACTCGTTGTATTTCTCTAATTCCTTACGTTCCTGTTCCATTTCACTCAATTTAGAGTTTAGTTCACCCATTTCCTTGTTAATTTGAATCTTTTTCTGCTCTGTTTCCTCCATTTTTTTCAATGAAGCTTTCAATTTTACTTCAAATGACTTAGCTCCTACAACATCTTCCAATAACTGCAATCTTTCCTTATCCTTGGCATTAGTTAAGGCGACTATTTTACCTTGTGGTACTATATTATACGGATTATTCATTGAAAAACCAGCGGTTTCCAACATTCTGACTATGTCCCCTTTGGTCACGTTTCTGTCATTTAATTGATAGTCATCCTTCTTCAGCCCTACTGTTCTTCTAATGGTCACTTCGTCATCTCCTCTCGAAAGTACACCGGAGGGCAATATCATAGAATGATCTGGATCGTGGAACACAATTTCTACCGAGGCACTCATCACTGAACCACCAGAACCTTGGTGGATAAGCCCTTGCCTTTCTTCCCTCTTAAGATTAGAGTAATCGTCACTAAGAACAAATCTAATCGCAGCGAAGAAATTCGATTTACCTGAACCATTGGAGCCAATAATAACATTCTGATGCGGCGAGAAATTATCAATAATGGTTTCGTTCCTGTAGGTTTTAAAACCCTTGATTATCACCCTTTTGATATACATTGCAGACGTGAACTATTACCGTTACTCCAGCAGGTCGTCTTGTGAAAAAATGGTGAAACTGTTTAAAGATGAGGTTGAAAACTCATCTTTAATTAGTTTAATCATTTCCTAACGCGTCGCGTCTTTTCCTATTCCTGAGACTTTTTTTCTTTAGGTTCCTAATAGTGAAATGTGACAGGTGTACACTTCGATGGCAGGCAAAAATAGAGCCAAAACTGCTTATAAGTTATTCCAAGTGAAAGGAGTTGGTTGCGAGAAGGGCCCAGAAGGTTTCATTCATTGTTGGTTTAGTGTATTACTAAGGCCGATCTTAACGTCTACGAAACGAAGTATGATACTGATCTCGGGATACTGTCTTTTAGTGTATAGCGTTATTTTGCCAGTACTGATATCGGCTTCTAAGTTATGTGATTTGGCTGGGTTACAACGATTGAACAAGAATTTAAAAGTAGACACTGAATCCTTGACAAAATACCAATGGATCGCTGGGCAGTTGGAACAAAACTGCATGACTGCGGATCCAGCAAGTGAAAATATGTCAGACGTAATTCAACTAGCCAATCAAATATACTACAAAATTGGGCTGATCCAATTATCCAACGATCAACATCTAAGAGCTATTAACACATTTGAAAAAATCGTTTTTAATGAAACTTACAAAGGTTCTTTTGGGAAGCTGGCGGAAAAGAGGCTACAAGAGCTGTATGTCGATTTTGGGATGTGGGACAAGGTGCATCAGAAGGATGATCAGTATGCGAAATATCTGTCCTTGAATGAAACCATCAGAAACAAAATATCATCCAAAGACGTTTCTGTGGAGGAAGATATTTCTGAGCTGCTACGCATAACGCCGTACGATGTTAACGTCCTCTCCACGCACATCGATGTTCTTTTTCACAAACTAGCTGAAGAAATTGACGTTTCGTTAGCTGCTGCTATCATTTTGGATTACGAAACAATCCTCGACAAGCATTTGGCTAGCTTAAGCATAGATACAAGACTTTCGATTCATTATGTCATATCTGTTTTACAGACCTTTGTACTTAACTCAGATGCGTCGTTCAATATAAGAAAATGCCTTTCCATTGATATGGACTATGATAAATGTAAAAAACTAAGCCTGACTATTTCCAAATTGAACAAGGTGAATCCATCAAAAAGACAGATCCTGGATCCAGCAACATATGCATTTGAGAACAAAAAGTTTAGAAGTTGGGATAGAATTATTGAATTTTATTTGAAGGATAAGAAGCCATTTATTACACCAATGAAAATTCTTAACAAAGATACAAACTTTAAAAACAACTACTTCTTTTTAGAGGAAATTATCAAACAATTGATAGAAGACGTTCAACTGTCGAGACCTTTGGCAAAAAATTTATTCGAAGATCCCCCAATAACCGATGGTTTTGTCAAACCAAAATCATACTATCATACCGATTATCTAGTATACATTGATTCCATTCTTTGTCAGGCTTCTAGCATGAGTCCGGACGTCAAGAGAGCTAAACTGGCTGCGCCGTTCTGTAAAAAGAGTTTGAGGCATTCACTAACACTAGAAACATGGAAACACTATCAGGATGCTAAGTCCGAGCAAAAACCTTTACCTGAGACGGTATTGAGTGATGTATGGAATTCCAATCCTCATTTGCTGATGTATATGGTAAACTCAATACTTAATAAAAGTAGGTCTAAACCTCATTCACAGTTCAAAAAGCAATTATATGACCAGATAAACAAATTTTTCCAAGATAACGGCCTCTCAGAGTCGACCAATCCATACGTGATGAAGAACTTCCGATTATTACAGAAACAATTACAAACCTATAAAGAGCATAAACATCGGAATTTCAACCAGCAATATTTCCAACAACAACAACAGCAGCAACAACACCAACGACATCAAGCACCCCCAGCAGCGCCTAACTACGACCCAAAAAAGGACTATTATAAAATTCTTGGAGTATCGCCTAGTGCTACTTCGAAAGAAATAAGGAAAGCATATTTAAATTTAACCAAAAAATACCACCCAGACAAAATAAAGGCCAACCATAACGACAAACAAGAATCAATTCACGAAACTATGTCACAAATCAATGAAGCGTACGAAACATTAAGTGATGACGATAAAAGGAAGGAATACGATCTTTCCAGATCAAACCCCCGCCGCAACACTTTTCCTCAGGGGCCTAGGCAAAATAACATGTTCAAAAATCCAGGAAGTGGCTTCCCATTCGGAAATGGCTTTAAAATGAATTTTGGGCTTTGATGAAATACATTCTATGCCCATTAACTAGGATACCACAACAAGTACATATATATACATACGCATATCACTGAAAGTTCTAATTATTGCAAAGCCAGCACTTTTTTAAATATTGAATTCTTCTTCATCATTTTCAGTACCAGCGGTAAGAGATGCTGTGTGAATTTCTCGCAGTTTATCCATGATTTCAGTAATGAACGGCCTCAACTCATTGATTTCTAATAGACTTAAATTATCCAATTGTAAATGAGATTCATTCAAATACTTAAGGCCTTTTAACACTTTGATCTGCCTTATTTCCCTTAAGTCTTGTATTTTACCACGTAATTCGTGAATGGGGTCATGAAAATCATCCTTAGCTTTATTGAAAAGTATACGTGCCAAGACAAGCCAGTTCCACGGCAACTCACTAAACCTATCCGGATGAGTTTTCTCATATTGTATTTTTCTATCAAGCTCTTTCGTCGTTAACCACTGTGGTGCTACAATACTGCACTTGGATTGTTGCTTCAGTAATAGAGCGATCCAAAGAACCACTTCTGTAGAACGCATGGCTACCATATTATTTAAAGCTTTGTCATCTGTAGTAATAAGTTGCCAGCGGGTGTGGTTTCCAGTTCCTCTATCATCGCCACGAATTTTTTGGCGTGTTGTTATTCTGGGAAAAATCTTTATTGGCTCGTTTTCCACAATGAACTGTATTTCTTCTGGTGAGAAAGTCTGCTGCAAATGTGCCGGTAGTGACATGCGTCTATGAAACTAGTCTTATTTCAGATCAGCCGTTGATCCTCTCTAAGTATAAAACTCTTTTTTGTTAACCATTTCATAGTTACACTTTAGGCGACTGATTTTTCATTAAATTGAAAATATCACAAGAAATTTCACGCTGGAGAAAAAAAAGGTTAGTCATCACTGATCTTCCCATGGAGTCATAAGCACGTTCGACATAAATTGTGAAAGTTAACACATTTGAAGCTAGGACCGTCAATCTAGGACACTAGTCGGTTACTTTTATCATGTGGAGGAGAATATTCGCGCATGAACTCAAGTATGATCAACCCAATGCATCTTCAAAAAACTTGATCCTTTCAGTTCTGAATACAACCGCTACAAAACGAGAGGCTAAGGATTATCTCTCAAAATATACAAATGATAGTGGGCAGCATAATCATTGTTTGTTTTTTATCAGGGACCTGCATAAAGTCGCACCAGCGATTTTGTCCCAGTTTTCAAGTGTCATAAAGAGACTAGGAATGCTAGGTTTGCGACCTATGTTTGTAATTCCGCCGTCGCCAACTCATGTAAATATACAGGCAGAGTTACTTGACAGTATCGTTACAGAAGCAGATTTAAAGCCACTTCACCTTAAGGAGGGTCTTACTAAATCCCGCACTGGGTTATATCATTCTGTTTTTTCGCAAGAGAGTCGTTTCTTTGATATTGGAAATTCCAATTTTATACCAATTGTGAAACCTTATGTGTATAATGAAGAGACTGCTTCAGAATTCATGACAAAAGATGTTGTAAAATTTATGGATTGCCTGTGCCAAGGGAATATTCCACACATTGACAAATTCTTCATTCTAAATAATGCCGGAGGTATACCTTCGGGAGAGAGAAATGATAACGCTCATGTATTCATCAATCTTTCTCAGGAACTCGAGCATTTGTCCTCGTCATTATCTCACAATATAAGCACTCTAACCAAACGAGAGCCACGCTCCCAAAACCTGTTACACAGAATGGAGGTGTACGTTAAAAAAGATGAGATATCTTCCTTAGAATGTGAATACCATGATCATTTAGAAAACCTGTTATTGATGGACAAAGTTTTATCAAATCTAGCGGCTACAGCAACGGGACTGATTACAACTGTCAAAGCTGCCGCACTATCATCAGATAGGAAAAATCCTTTAGTATATAATTTATTGACAGACCGATCGCTAATTTCTTCTTCTTTACCAAGGTTTAAAAAAAAGGACGGTGAGATAGACTCACCAGCCAACATGTTTGATGATCACGCATGGTATGAATTGCCTTCCCAACAGGTAAATGCAGCTCCTTCTAACTCAGATGCAGTTTTAGTGACAACTGTTCTCAAAAAGGGCGTCCATATCAAAACTTATGACTATAAGACGCTGACTCAATTCAACTCAATTGGGCTTCCAAAGAAGTTTCACGTACCTGAGAAAGGAGCAAAACCCTCGAGCAATAGTCCAAAACTAGATATCAACAAATTTAAATCCATCATCGATCAGAGCTTTAAAAGATCTTTGGATTTGCATGACTACATAAAAAGGATTAATGGAAAAATAGCTACAATTATTGTGATAGGTGATTATGAAGGCATTGCAATTCTTACCTATGAAGGGTCGGAGGAAAATTCCTTTGTTTATCTCGATAAGTTCGCCGTTCTACCACACTTGAAAGGCTCGCTGGGTATATCTGATATAATCTTCAATTTGATGTTCAAAAAATTTCCTAATGAGATACTTTGGAGAAGCAGAAAAGACAATGTGGTGAACAAGTGGTATTTTCAACGTAGCGTTGCTGTGCTAGATTTGTCGATTGACTTAGACCCCGAACACTGTGATGAAAAGCAAAGCCAATTTAAACTATTTTACTACGGTAACCCTCAATACGCTAAGAGGGCACTACGTGACAAGAAACGTTTAAGAGAATTCATGAGGTCTGTCAGGGACATCAAGCCAAGTTGGGAAAATGAAAAAAATATTTCATGAAACAAAGACGCATTCTCCTCCTCCTTAACTTTCAAGTTTTCATTTTCAGTTTTTAAGGTATCTATATAAATATATATATCTTACTATGCAAAGTTGTTGATATTTCACTTTACCCTACCAAATGGAGTTAATTACTCCAAAGTGATCCCGAACGAAGTTCCACTCTTGATCCAATGTCTCCTTTCTATATCTTCTTCTAATCATCGGAACGTTGTGCTTTATCGAGGTATCTTTCGCTGTATCGTACCAATTATCTATCCCACCCACGTTCTCCTCAAAGTAAGGCGCCTTTTTAACTCCAACGCCAATCCAATGAGCCTTGTACCAACCTTCATAGCCACTAGATAGCACACTTGTTCTCGACAACTCGCACAAATCTGTTGGGTTCAGCAAGTAAATACTTGCTGCTACACTGTATTCTTCAATGAGAGGTTCTAGCGTGTATGAACTATTGTAAAGAATCGATTTTGATGATAAAGAAATTTTTAGTCCCATCTTAAACATTTTCATGAAAGGATTTGTCTCATATGATCTTTGTTCGCCCACAGTGATATCTCTAGAAGGATTGATTTTGGCTGTTTCCTGGTCTTTCAAATAATCATGTTCTAGAAGCACGTTTTTATTCTTCAAAAAGGTCGATTTTTGCGAATTCAGTAATGAAACAGATGATAATGGCGCAGCTAAAATGGGTATTTGAAAGAGATAAAATAAATATTGAATCATTGTTGCAGTATCCCAAAGCGGTTCTACCTGTAGCAGACCACCATTACAAAGCAGTAAGTTGCACACTAACGATTCAACTTGATCTGTAAAATATAAATCCACTCCAAATTGGGAAGTTCTGCTGGATAGTGGAGAACAATAATTTCTTAGGGTGATTGTATTTTGAAGATTTTGTGACCGCAGAAAATTAACTTTCGCTAAACTTTTATAAATATAATACATGTAATGCGCAACAGTTGGATTGTCACCCTGTGCTGTCCAAAATTTTGGCTTACAATTCATATCAGTAAATTCTTTCCAGTAATATTCATCCGACTCTTTAATGACCAGATCCATAGAACACACATTTGATAAAAAAAACTGCAGACCAATGATATCAGTATTTACAGATGAATCTATTGGTAACTGCTCCTTTTCCAGAGTGAATAAAGGATTGAAGATAAGATCCAAAAACTCCTGGAAATTTGACACGACATTTTCCTTGAATAGTTTGGGAAAAATCCTGGCAATTTGTATATTCCAGCGGATATTATACGATACTAGCTTCCATCGTAGCAACCATTGAGAAAATTTCTTGTACCAGTCTTCACCACTGGAATAGAATTGAAAATTAACTGATACTTGGGCCAATTGGTACTTTGATTTTTCGAGGATATGAATAACGTATTTTATGAAAATTTCTGCTAGGTACTCACCTTCAATGAAATTATCAAACTCCAGAAACACTTTGGCTAATAGGTAAAACCTCATTTCTTTGCCGACCAACTTTGCTACTTTGCTAGGAGTTAGATGGTAATCTATTAGGTAAATATTTCTATACCAATCCAAGAATTCATCATCAATCAATTTCAACCCAATCGCAATGGGTTGGTCATTAGAAGAACAACCAAACTGAAAAATGTCTCTCAAACTGAGTTTCCTTGACGTTTCCGGGTCTTGATAAACTATCCTTTCAGGTTCTAAATTTATTTTCTCCCATATATATTCACTCAATTGACGTTGAGAAATACAACCACTTAAAGACAAGTCTCGATCTACCTTACGAGAATTATAAAAATCTCTGTAGGGAACATTTTTATTAGCTAAAATTTCTTTCTTAGAGTTTAGGTACTGAAACAATTCAAATTTATCTAATAAATAAGATAATCGCTTTCGTGAAACCTCGTTGAATTTATGAGATTGGATTAACTCTATTATGTATGCAAAATCATCCCTAAATTCTTGAAACGTAGGCACATCTGTTAAAAATTCTTCCTCTAGTGACTCCTCCTTACTAGAATAAGGTGAAAGTGGGTTTTGCGTATTTTCCTGATTACTTAAATGGTAAATGTATTGTTTTTTGTAATCCTCTAAATCGAAATATTCACCGGTGTATGGTACTTTTATATTTCCTTTTCCTTTCAAACCAGATTTTGTGTAGTAGTAGTAGTGATCGGTAAAGTAACTTGGGTAATAGTAGCCATGGCGGTGCGGTGTAGCGGCTCCGGTCCCAGTACTGTCTCCATCGTCATTTAAGTCAGAGTCAGAGGGATCTTGGAATCGTTTATCGTCTTCAAATCTCCAAAACTTTGGCAGTGGTTTTGGGTATAAAAACCACTTTTCAGTGTCATTTTTTATGTTTGAAATGCCATCTTGTTTGGAAGCAGCAATGTATCTTTTTCTCATTTGAGAAACCAATTCAAACGGATTAATGAAAAGATCTTTAGTTTCTTCACCCGTTTTCAGATTTGAGGGCGTGTACGATGAGACAAAGCTGTCACTTTCTCCATTTCCATAATGATGGGAAACTGAAGGAAGTGGATCAATTTTGTTTTCTTCGTCTTCAAGATCGAAAAACATAGGTGAACCTAAAACCATTTGCCTGTCAAATTCCGTGGGCAAAGAAATCATATCCATATCATCGACTGATATTTCCTTCTGTTTCAAAACAGATGGGGAGACATCACCGTCATTCTCTGACAAGACCCTGGCTTCTTTATTCTTCGTCTCATTAGGCTTAGTAACAGAATTTTGATATTCGTCAAAGAGTAACGAGGGCCTTCTCTCTACCGCCTGCATAATTCCCAGCGAGATGAATAAGTAAAGTGAGATTTAGATAACTCTTACAGAGGATATTGAGAGGACATTTTAATCAAATTCTTTAAACTCAATGTCCCCTTTTTTTCCATATATTATATTTAATTTCTCGGACAATTTTTCATTTCCGACTATAAATGACAGCAAGAAAAAAGTGGGCAGAATCATATTCAATTTCAAGTTTCTTCGCAATTTTTTTACAGTGATATTTTGTGTATGTATTTGTACATTGCTTTTAATATCTAAGTTTGTCTATAAATGGAAATTTAGTAGTGGTTTAATTTCCAGAGCCTCACTTTACCTTGTTCGTTACCCACGGCCAGTAGCCCACCAGATGGCGAAAATGCGACACTGGTAACTTTACCCAAAGGCGTCCCGCTGGTAGGCCAGTTGCTGAACACGCTACAAGAAGGCAGATGAACTAGTCTCAAAGCATCCTTGACTGCACGGGATGCCATGCACAGTATTTGACCATCAGGGGAAAATTGTAGATTAGAAATGGTAGTTGTTAGCTGGTCCAAGGCGGCGACAGGTGTAGGGGTCGACGAGGTCATAGCATTATTTCTATCGTAAAGATTAACAAATCCACTCTCACTACCTACCGCAAGCCACCTATTGTGCTTTATCTTACTTATTTGAAGAGCCGGACAAGTAGTTGTTGTCCCACCACCAACTTGGATTTTTGTTATACCCACGCCACCTTGGTCTTTCCATCTTCTTATAACATGGCCATTCTTATTCAAGTCAAATTCCCACACTTCACCATACGCGTTTACAGCAATTAAAATGGTCCTAAACTTACCACGTGAAATAGGTTGATAATCGATACAGAAATCCGTTATCACACCTTCTATCTTGCAGCCCATTAACCATAGTCCGGAAGTGGAATGTAAAATGTTAATCCAACCATTATTACCCTGTAAAAGGACAATTCCATGGACAGAATTTGTTTGTGAATTCTGCAAATGTGCCACTTTGAAATTCTCAAATGATCTTTGAGTGGACTCATGTCCATACAATCTGGAAAATTTTTCGATTTTGGCAGTCTGTGAATGAGTTAAATTTTCTAAGGATAAGTCCCAGGAATGCATATATCTTCTTCTACCGGCGGTGAATATATTTTGTTGATTTTGGTTTGATAGAGAAGTATAGAAAGTACATGTTTGTATTGGAGACCCAACCAGGTGCAAACTTGTCACTAGATGGTTCGTTTTCCCGTCAATATGATATATTCTTAAGGTCTTATCATACCCACCCGTTAACAGTAGAGGCTTAGAAGGATGGAATGAAAGAGATTGTATGGCGGAATGAGACGGGTGTGATGCATTTGCATCTTTAAGACGCACAATGTCAAGTTTCTTAGGGGGTAATAGTTTGGAATTCGATAAAGTGTCTTTATAATTGTAAGTAGTAGACAGGATCTTCGTTAGAGCATTAATATCTCCATTAATAACATTATTAGAGCCTTCTTCTTCATCGTCTTCTTCGTCATCTAATTCAGAATCAGATTCATCGTCCACCCATTTGGGCCTTGGATATATCTTTTCAAACTGAGATCTCAATCTGTTGATGTAATGAACACCGTTGATTTTGGACTCGTTATAGGAGGTTCTTAATTTCTTTGTCTTATTGGTAACAAGAATAGGCACTTTAATTTTTTCATCATCCGAATCTATCCAAGCAGCTTCTTCAGAGTCCTCAGAATAATCATCGCTTGAAGAGTCATCTTCGTCATCCACGTCCATGGCATCTTCATTCTTATCTTGACTATCTTCGTTACCACCATCGTCCACAAAAAATAACTGATCGTTGTTAACATGGTCTAAGTCACCGTTCTGCGCTTCATCTTCTTCACTGTTATCTGATTCAGATCCCTCATCCTCCTGGTCTTCAACATCCATTTCTTGTTCATTGAAAATGAAATCGGCATTAAATTTAGCGAGATTTTCTTGTAAATCTGTTGTATCACCGAATACAAATTTGGCTAGTAACTGTTCTTCTTCATCTGGTGGAGGTACGCTAACATTCATTGCGGTTGTTGCCATTGTCATTGTCGCACTAATGTAGGCTGATATACACTTTCAAGAACGATACCACAACAGGACCAGAGTGATCGATGAGATGAGGTGAAATTTTTTTATTTTTCGTTTTTTTCATTTCATATTATTAAATTCGTCGGATGTGATGCCAATTAACCACATAATAGCAATAGTAATGGAAGTTACAGGTGACATAAAATCTACTGCGAATAACCTTTGAAAGGATAACTATGTTTGGCCATTTTTTTCTACGGACGTATATTTCACTAAATATGTACATAGAAAAGTCATAAAAATTACCATAATGAAATGCGATGCCTCTCAAATCAAACCCAAGTTTCGCGCATGAAATTCAGCATGTTCTGGAACGAAAGTGCTGACAAAGTAATAGGAGTGATCAAAGCCGTGAACTTTTTTTATTTCCACGTAGTCCTGCCATGAAGTGGCTTTCACCGCCTCAAGTAGTAATTCCGGTTTCAAGTGTTCTTCCAAAAAGGGATCGGAGTCTCCTACATGGATCAAAATTCTGTCGTCGCCCACATGTCTAATATTCTTGATTAATAAACATGGGTCGTACGCTTCCCACTGGGCTTTTTCTTCGCCCAGATAACCTTTAAACGCTTTTTGACCCCAGGGAACGTTGGAAGGGTTCACGATAGGGGCGAAGGCAGAACAAGATTTGTATCTCTTTCCGGAATAGCCCTTCAAATACCCACAAATTGCACCATATCCCCCCATCGAATGGCCTGTGATGGCAACATTGTCCAAGAAGTCCAGCTTTACGTCACCGTTCTTGTTAAAATGAGAATCTAATGTTTGTGGGAGTTCTTTGTGAATGTAGTCGTACATCTGGTAATGTTGGGCGTATGGTTCTTGGGTGGCATTTAGATAGAATCCGGCGCCCTGTCCAAAATCCCAGGAGCCCTCAGGATCATTGGCTACTTCGTCACCACGTGGGGACGTATCCGGAAAGACTATTGCAAATCCGTACTTGTCAGCTTGAAACTGCCAAAAAGCCTTCTCAGAGGCGTTGTCTGGCGTGCACGTCAAGCCAGAAAGGTAAAACACAGTTGGGATACGCTTATTTCTTGGAAAATCTTGGGCGTAATAGTGCTTAGGCAAATAGATATTGACGTTCATGCTGGTCTTGGTAGAGTTCGAGTTATGTGACAACTTGATCAATCTGCCACCACAGACACTAAATTCCTTAACAACCTTCATATTGAACTATGTGAATCGCTTATATGTATTTTATTGATGCTATATATTGTCAAAAATGTGTATTGATCTTTTGTGTGTGTGTGTGTGGATCTCCCCTTAGCAGTCGCATGTTTTCCACACGCGCAAGGTCATAATCGTGCGATATATACAAGGCATATTGTGTAAGATATGAGTAAAAAAAGGAAACGAAAATATGTCCTAATTGTCTTCGTCAACACTCACCACTTTATGCTTCACCTGGGGACTGGAACCCTTGGAGGTAGTGGTGGTAGTAATGTCTACCGTGCCATCGTCAAAGTAGATTTTTTCAGTTTTGACGGTGCTGGGTTTTGCATCATTGGAATCCTTCGTGGTACTAATGGACTGTGCCCTTCCAACAATTTTCTTGGATCCATCTGCAGAAGCATATTCAGCATCGTTGCCCAGATGCAAGTCGTCCCAATTCAACATGAGGTCTTCTGGAGTTCTAGCCAGAGGCTCTACGGCAGTGCTCCTAGTCTTGATTCTTTGTTTTTGTAGTCTATTCATGTGCGACCTCCACTTCAAAAAGAGGTTGAAATCATTGAAGAACAACCCATGAGAGTGCGACTTGTCAGATTTGATCTCCTCCAGAGGTAAGAGGAAGTCCAATTGTGGTAGAGGGGGGATAGCCTTACTTGGGACAAGACATTTCCAAATCCCTTGGGTGGTCCATGCAGACTGGCCCTTAAGTTCTTCGCACTTGTCAAACTGCTTCACCGTAGGGATTCCGGACGCCATGGCAAGTGCACTATCTCCAAGATCTCTGAAGTTGAAATTGAAGGGCAGTGGTAGGAGTGGATTATCGTATTCATCAATATCCCTTAACTTTGGAAAGAGGTTCCAGAAGGGTGCCGTTGCGAACTTTTGATCTTTGATATATTTGTCATTAAATGCCTTGGTGTTGGCATCATTGTCATCGCCTTCATAAAAGCCCATATCGAGTAAACGGTTTGTCGGTTTCCTTTGTCTTTCTTGTCCTTTTCGTTTGTAACCTCCTAAATTCAAGGCTTAATATTTTTTTTTTCCCCTTTACTTAATTAACGTATAAAGAAACTATGTTGTTCTACAGATCGTGAGAGAGAGAAGAAAAATCCTTCTATGCAATGTGCTTGTGTAGTTATTCTTGATCAGTAACGTCTTCGTCGTCGTCTTCGTCATTATCAAGATCAATCTCGACAATGTTGGGCTTCGGAGCCGTATCGTTCACCACATAGGCGGAGTAAACTTCATTAGGGGGCATGACACTTGTAGTATATCTAACTCGGTTTTCTTCCACTAGAAGCCTCAAATTCTTTGTTGTCGGTATCACATCATTCAAAAACTGCAGATGGCCGTCAGAAGAGTGCACAATTGCGGCAGAGATGTCATCGTACGACAGCGTGAGTTCATCTGGGAGCGGCGGTACCTGTTGTTGTTGCTGCTGCTGTTGCCTATGTAGGGACTCATGTGTCAGCACCTGGACGAAGAATTCTGTAGCAAACGCTGTGGCTACGAATGCGTCATCCGAAGTGTCCATATATTCTGGATCATTCTTGGCTATTCTCTGCACTTTTTCTACAGGTAACTTGGGCGAACACAGAGGTGCAGACGCCGTTTCTTTACCACTAGTCTCGTTGTTCATTGTGTTAGCCTGATCACATCGAGCGAGCTATCCTGACGCTATTCTCTCTTGTTTCTTCTGTTTTGTTTCTCTTACATTTTTCATTTTTTTCTCTAGTTGGAAAAAAAAAAAAACACTATATTAGAATACGCACATTGTTAGCGCTGTTCTTTCAATTGTCATCTATATATTTACAAGGGAATACACAAAATCCTGGTTTTTTTAAGGTCTGGGAACCATGACATAGGAGGAGGGTTTCTTCGTCTTCTTTGGCAATGACGAAGAGTAGACCTCCTTCAAAAGTGCCTGCGTCCTTTCGTTTTCGAGTGCCTCATCATAGGGAAGGGACATTTCCTTGAGTAAGACCTGCTTGATGAGCATAATTTCACCATGTAGCTGCGCTTCTGCTTTAAACTTGGCCACTTTGTGAAGATTCTGCAATGTGAGTGGGTTATGAGGTAGCTGGTTGGCGTCATCGTTGATGACTGACTTGACTAACAGCCACATCTTTAAATTGCCCCTGTTCACCGTATGCGATTCGGACATCACGGGAGAGTCGACTAGTTCCAAGACGGATTGCGGCGCTGAGTCGTTAGCCCTAGGCTCTAACCGCAGCACACGCGTGTATCCACCGGGCCTTTCCAAGTACCGCGGTGCGATCTCGCTGAACAACCGCTTCATCAACTTTCTGTTGTCTCCTGCTAAAAACAATTGGCTCTGAATTTGGGACTTTAATTCCGCCTGTGCAGCACTATTACTTGTCGTTATTGCCCTCTTTGTCCAGGTAATGATCCGCTCTGCGACCCTGGAAGCCTCTTTACATTTGGCATGCGTTGACACTATAGATTCATGCTGAAACAACTGGCACGCAAGGTTTTTTAGCAGCGCATCCCTATGCGCCTTGTCCCTAGAGAGTTTCCTAGCAATACCCACTGTCATTGTTGCGCTCGACTGTGCTTCTCACCGTTTTTTCTCCTTGGCGTAGCCAAATCTCTTGATCGTTATAAGCTGTTTTAGCTTGTCAAATCCCACTTTTTCTTGTTAACCAACTTTCCCCGCCTCGTACGCGGTGACAGACAAAGCAGTGATTTTTGCTCATTGTATAAAGGGAGTCTTTACTATGGTGGCATAAGCAACAATACTACGTGAGCAGCAACGAAAGCACATATATAGACGACAAAGTAGTATGGTTTTGAATCCGTCCAAGTACCAAGACACCCGCACGTGGAAGATGACGCCTGCCATGATCAGGGCCCGTAAACCCTTTTTCAAAGGCAATATGCTCGGTCTCACGCTGCTGCTGGGTGTCACGGGCTCTGTTTACTACTACACATATCATTTTCTGCACAAGGACAACGACTTTGCAGACGTGCCCATTCCACCCATCGATCCGCAGGAGCTCGAGGCTCTCAAAAAGGAGTACGAAGCCAAGAAGAAGGCATGAAAAGACCGTTAATGTGGAGGTACGCTGTGGTCTTCCATCAATAGGCTTTGCGCTGTTCTTCTCTCCTCTTTTGTAAATAGTTTACCTACTTGCGTATATGTATATATATATAGATATGCTTATACGGATATATACATACATTCTGTTTGTTTATACTCTTTGTCCTACTCTAACAGCCAGCTCTTTAGTTTAAGAATATGATGAAAAACTCAGTTTGGGAAAAAAAAGGAAAATGTTAAAGTATAAACAATATCGAAATAAGTTCATCTACCACGCACACTTCACCAAGTTAGCAAGATGAACTTGAAGCAGTTCACGTGCCTATCATGCGCTCAATTACTCGCTATTCTGCTCTTTATCTTTGCTTTTTTCCCTAGAAAAATCGTGCTGACAGGTATATCAAAGCAAGATCCGGATCAAGACCGTGATCTCCAGCGCGATAGGCCCTTCCAGAAATTGGTGTTTGTGATCATTGATGCTCTCAGATCAGACTTTCTTTTTGATTCGCAGATTTCCCACTTCAACAACGTGCACCAATGGCTCAATACGGGCGAAGCATGGGGTTACACGTCATTTGCTAATCCGCCTACCGTGACGCTGCCTAGACTCAAAAGTATTACTACGGGATCTACACCTAGCTTCATTGACTTGCTGCTGAATGTAGCCCAGGACATAGATTCCAACGATCTTTCGGAGCACGATTCCTGGCTGCAGCAGTTCATCCAACATAATAACACGATTCGTTTCATGGGCGATGACACCTGGCTGAAACTGTTCCCACAGCAATGGTTTGACTTCGCTGACCCGACACACTCGTTCTTTGTCAGTGATTTCACTCAAGTCGATAATAATGTGACGAGGAACTTGCCCGGGAAATTATTTCAGGAATGGGCCCAGTGGGACGTGGCTATCCTGCATTACTTGGGTCTTGACCATATCGGGCATAAAGATGGCCCGCATTCAAAGTTTATGGCTGCTAAACATCAAGAAATGGACAGCATTCTGAAGTCAATATATGATGAAGTGTTGGAACATGAAGATGACGATGATACACTGATTTGTGTTCTTGGCGACCATGGAATGAACGAACTGGGCAACCATGGTGGCTCTTCAGCCGGCGAAACATCAGCAGGATTGTTGTTTTTGTCACCTAAGCTGGCGCAATTTGCTAGGCCAGAATCGCAAGTAAACTACACATTGCCCATCAACGCTAGTCCGGACTGGAATTTCCAGTATTTAGAGACTGTTCAACAAATTGATATCGTCCCCACCATAGCAGCACTGTTTGGTATGCCAATCCCCATGAACAGTGTTGGGATAATAATACCTGACTTTTTACAACTGTTGCCCAATAAGTTGGCAAGTATGAAAGAAAATTTTATGCATTTGTGGAAATTATCAGACCATCACGGCGAGGTTGCTCTTGACGATTTCACTGCCGAAGATATTTATACAAAGATGTACACTATTCAAGAAACGTTAACCAAGTCTGCAACAAATTATAATTATCCTCTTTTGACACTGGCTTTTGTTGGTTTCCTCATAATAACAATCATCGCCATTTATGTATTATTACGTTATTCTGGGCCTGATTTTTGGCAGTTGCGCGTTTCTTCCCTGTCTGTTCTGTTAGTTTCCATTATACTAGGCGTTTCCACATTTGCAAGTAGTTTCATTGAAGAGGAGCACCAACTGTGGTGGTGGATAGTAACTGCATTCTCGGCGGTCCCTCTGTTCGTATACCGATTGAATGTGCTCATAATCGTGCGCTGGTTTATAATGATGGCATGCGTACGCTCAATCAAGTTTTGGAATAACAGTGGCCAGAAATTCATTTATTCTAACGTTATGTCCAATCTACTTAATCAGAATCCTTCCTGGAAGTGGTGCTTAAATATGTTGACATTTCTAGTGCTGATAATGGCATCTGCTGGTTTTCAAGTACTACATTTTATTGTCACTACTATTTTGGTGGGGTTGTGTTTCACGTACAAAATCTCGTGGGAAATCGTCAATGGTAACCAGGCAGAAATACCGCTCTTTATGCATGATTTACTGGCTAAGATAGACTTTGCACCAACTGAAAGTAACTTGATTGTACTTGCGCGCGTTTTCTTCCAAGCTTGGGCTATTGTTGTCATTTCAAGGTTGGTCCTGACGAAATTGAAAGTACTTAACAAGAACTACCTCATTAAAGATATGAAAGTTTATATAACAATTCTTTTGATGTTCCAAACCTCTTCTCAGAACATAGGTCAATTTCTCGTTTTCCAAATATTAGAGTCTCAAATTTTTTACTTTTTCCAAAATATTCCAACCGCCTCATTAACATCAACAAGTAAGATTTATTTTTCGAATTTGGTGTCCTTAATTTTACAAAATTTTACATTTTTCCAATTCGGTGGCACAAATTCCATTTCTACTATAGACCTTGGAAACGCATACCATGGTGTTTCCTCAGACTACAACATCTACGTAGTGGGGATATTAATGTCCGTTGCCAATTTCGCGCCGGCAATATACTGGTCCATGCTACCGTGGTCAATAAACTACGCCTCTATTCCAGCACAAGTTAAGTTGCAAACGTTCATCAGAAGTAAGTTACCTGCCTTCACCTATCATTGTATATTTGGAACTTGTTTGATGACGGCATGCGTCGTTTTGAGATTTCATCTCTTTATTTGGTCCGTTTTCAGTCCAAAATTATGTTATTTTCTTGGGTGGAATTTTGTGATGGGATTGCTGAATGGCTGGTTACCTGAATTGGCCCTCCTTTGCGCTCTTGATTAACATAGAATTGTTCACGTGGTCTAAATATGTATACATATATGATAGTTTATAGATTCATACTGAGACAAGTGAAAAAAAAAAAATCTACTATCGACCTTCTCTCTTTTCGCGGCAGCAAAAATGAAAAATTAACTTCAATAAAAAAGTTGAATACTTTCAAATATTCTAATTGCATTTAATATTTAAGCAACAAAAGGACAGCGATAATTGAGTGGTGGCTTAATTCTATACTCCAAAGTATGTCCCAATCTAGTAGGTTAAGTGCACTTCCTATTTTCCAAGCATCGCTTTCGGCAAGCCAATCTCCACGTTACATTTTTAGTTCTCAGAATGGCACAAGGATTGTTTTCATTCAAGATAACATAATAAGGTGGTACAATGTACTCACTGATTCACTTTACCACAGTTTGAACTTTAGTCGTCATCTCGTCTTGGATGATACCTTCCATGTAATATCTAGTACGTCTGGTGACCTACTCTGTTTTTTCAATGACAACGAGATTTTTGTAATGGAAGTTCCTTGGGGCTATTCCAACGTTGAAGACGTTTCCATTCAAGATGCATTCCAAATTTTCCACTATTCAATTGATGAAGAAGAAGTTGGTCCGAAATCGTCCATTAAGAAAGTTTTGTTTCATCCAAAGAGTTATCGTGATTCTTGTATAGTGGTTTTGAAAGAGGATGACACTATCACGATGTTTGACATCCTTAATTCGCAAGAAAAGCCTATCGTTTTGAACAAACCGAACAACTCCTTTGGTTTAGATGCACGTGTTAACGACATCACAGATTTAGAATTCAGTAAGGACGGATTGACGTTATATTGTCTAAACACCACAGAAGGCGGTGATATCTTTGCATTTTATCCATTTTTACCGTCAGTATTACTGTTAAATGAGAAAGATCTCAACTTGATCCTAAACAAATCTTTAGTAATGTACGAGTCCCTGGATTCTACAACAGATGTTATAGTTAAAAGGAATGTTATTAAGCAGTTACAGTTTGTGTCAAAACTGCATGAAAATTGGAATTCAAGATTTGGCAAAGTCGACATACAAAAGGAATATCGTTTAGCCAAGGTTCAAGGACCATTCACGATAAACCCCTTTCCCGGCGAGCTGTATGACTATACTGCTACAAATATTGCAACCATACTAATTGATAATGGGCAAAATGAAATTGTTTGTGTCAGTTTTGATGATGGGTCTTTAATCTTACTCTTCAAAGATTTGGAAATGTCAATGTCGTGGGATGTTGACAATTACGTGTATAATAATTCTTTGGTTCTAATTGAACGAGTCAAACTACAAAGAGAAATTAAGTCTCTAATAACGTTACCTGAACAGTTGGGAAAACTTTATGTCATTTCCGATAATATTATACAACAAGTAAATTTTATGAGCTGGGCTTCTACATTGAGTAAATGTATCAACGAATCGGATTTGAATCCACTTGCAGGATTGAAATTTGAAAGTAAACTTGAGGATATTGCCACCATAGAAAGAATTCCAAACCTAGCGTATATCAACTGGAATGACCAATCTAATTTAGCCTTGATGTCGAATAAAACATTGACTTTTCAAAATATTTCAAGCAATATGAAACCGCAAAGCACCGCAGCTGAAACAAGTATCAGTACAGAAAAAAGTGACACGGTAGGAGATGGTTTTAAAATGAGTTTCACACAGCCCATAAATGAGATTCTTATTTTGAACGATAATTTTCAAAAAGCCTGTATTAGTCCATGTGAACGAATTATCCCATCAGCAGACCGCCAGATACCTTTAAAAAACGAAGCTAGTGAAAATCAGTTGGAAATTTTCACGGATATTTCCAAAGAATTTTTGCAAAGAATTGTTAAAGCTCAAACTTTGGGTGTTTCTATCCACAATAGAATTCATGAGCAACAGTTCGAATTGACGCGCCAACTACAATCGACATGCAAAATAATTTCAAAGGATGATGATTTAAGGAGAAAATTCGAAGCACAAAATAAGAAATGGGATGCACAACTAAGCAGACAGTCAGAATTAATGGAGAGATTTAGTAAATTGAGCAAGAAGCTATCTCAAATCGCCGAATCCAATAAATTTAAAGAAAAGAAAATAAGCCATGGTGAGATGAAATGGTTCAAAGAGATACGAAACCAAATATTGCAATTCAACAGCTTTGTTCACTCTCAAAAATCCCTTCAACAAGATTTATCGTACTTGAAGAGCGAACTAACTCGTATCGAGGCAGAAACTATCAAAGTCGATAAAAAGAGCCAAAACGAATGGGATGAGCTACGCAAAATGCTTGAAATAGATTCAAAGATAATTAAAGAATGCAATGAAGAATTGTTACAAGTTTCTCAGGAATTTACTACTAAAACTCAATGAGTAAGCGACTTGCATAGTCTGCTATCATATATGTACGCTAAGAAACAACTGGGCAATGGTATAATATCATGTAGCAAGAGGACATTATATATGAATTGGTCAATATATAAAGCCTTCTGTGCACCAAATCGTTAGGATGATTTTTCAGTATGCTGTATCATTGTATCGTATATTCATTCGTATCTCTTTTACCTCACTAACCGCTGCCAAAATTTACATGTATACAAAATAAAAGTCTTTTTTATGACCTTATTTGGTGAGTAATGCTACTTTTGTAAAGAGTGATGGAAACTATTATTCCAAAGGGTTAGAAGAAGGTGAGGAATACGTTCATATCACCGCTACAGATCGTGTCTCTCGGTTATGAGTAATCAAACCCTCTGCAAGCAACACAGTTACTTTTTTTCGGTTTTTTCTTTTCGTGTGAATTTTTATCCAGTGAGTTTCCTTGTTCACTTTCGAGAATGGAAGGCTGATTTCGAATTTTTATATTCAACAACTGTATTTGTATTAGGCTTTGCAATAGTAGATGAAAAGTGCAGAAGACGAATCTGCTACCCTCACAATACAAAGAAAAACAAAATCGTCATTTTAATATAGGAAGACACCGCTCAGGTAATTCAATATTGAATCTGGTTGCACTTTTCTTACGATGTAAATACCCACAAACTTCTTGTACGGTGAGCGTCTGACAACGAAATCAATTTACGGAGCAAGGATTTTGACAGTAGAGCAGATTGTTTTGAGTAGGATTTAGGAATCAAGACCTCCATCTTTGTCGCATTATTCCTAAATGTAACGTAACTCGTTTGATAAGAGAATGTCTAATCGAAGAGAGTTAATAACTTAATAAGCTCTTTAAAAGAACGATGACATTTATCGTCTCCTATGCCAAGATAATTACTGGCTCAGAATTGTTCAGCGTTCATAAAACTTTGATATCACTTTCTGGCGCACAAGCTAACCTTTATGTAGTTCTTACGTAGATCCTTTTTAGCAAGTGCCTGGTAGTGGTTATTACATAAATGTATCTTTTCATTTGATAACAATTTCTTCAGTAGCATGTCGTGTCTAGCACGTGACGTAGAACTGTGGCTTTTTTGTTGTCATTATGACAATCAAGATACCAAAATTCAATCATGTTTAAAAGGGGAAAATACGATAGAGATATATATAAAGTGTTTAATTTACTATAATTGTGTACAGAATCCATTGTTACTTGCTCTCGATGAAACAACGATTCATTCGTCAATTTACGAACCTAATGTCTACTTCGAGACCGAAAGTTGTTGCCAACAAATATTTTACTTCTAACACTGCCAAAGATGTTTGGTCGCTAACCAATGAAGCCGCTGCAAAAGCTGCCAATAACTCCAAAAACCAAGGCCGTGAACTTATTAATTTAGGCCAAGGCTTTTTTTCATATTCCCCTCCTCAATTCGCGATTAAGGAGGCTCAGAAAGCCCTAGACATTCCAATAGTCAATCAATATTCTCCAACTAGAGGTCGACCTTCATTAATTAATTCCTTGATTAAGTTGTATTCCCCTATTTATAACACAGAATTGAAAGCGGAAAATGTTACCGTAACAACAGGTGCCAATGAAGGTATACTTTCTTGCTTGATGGGGCTTTTGAACGCTGGTGACGAGGTTATTGTTTTTGAACCTTTCTTTGACCAATATATTCCAAATATCGAACTTTGCGGTGGTAAAGTTGTTTACGTCCCCATAAATCCCCCAAAGGAATTGGATCAAAGGAATACTAGAGGTGAAGAATGGACCATTGACTTTGAGCAGTTCGAAAAAGCGATTACATCCAAGACAAAAGCTGTCATTATCAATACCCCTCACAACCCAATTGGTAAAGTTTTCACGCGCGAGGAATTAACCACTTTAGGTAACATTTGCGTCAAGCACAACGTTGTGATTATATCTGATGAAGTCTATGAACACCTTTACTTCACTGATTCTTTCACTAGAATTGCCACACTCTCTCCAGAAATTGGGCAACTAACCTTAACGGTCGGTTCTGCCGGTAAATCGTTTGCTGCTACTGGTTGGAGAATTGGTTGGGTCTTATCCTTGAACGCAGAGTTGTTAAGTTACGCAGCTAAGGCACATACAAGAATTTGTTTTGCATCTCCATCCCCTCTACAGGAAGCTTGTGCAAACTCTATTAACGACGCTTTAAAAATTGGGTATTTTGAAAAAATGAGACAGGAATATATCAACAAATTCAAAATTTTCACATCGATCTTTGATGAATTGGGACTCCCATATACAGCTCCAGAGGGTACATATTTTGTCCTCGTTGATTTCTCTAAAGTGAAAATTCCCGAGGACTATCCCTACCCAGAGGAGATCCTGAATAAGGGAAAAGATTTTCGCATTTCTCACTGGTTGATCAATGAATTAGGTGTGGTTGCCATTCCACCAACTGAATTCTATATCAAAGAGCACGAAAAGGCCGCTGAGAATTTGTTAAGGTTTGCAGTTTGTAAAGATGATGCTTATCTAGAAAATGCCGTAGAGAGATTAAAACTACTCAAGGACTACTTATAAGATAAATTTTTTTTTATACTCCTTTTTCTCAATATATAGATTTTATAAAGCATGTATATTTTTATGCAGAAATGGTAAATATAAACATCAATATTCCAGAATAATTCCAAATTTTCTTCGCGTACTACAAGAAAAAGTGAACCCTTAATGAAAAATAGACAATATGAACATTTAGTAATGTTTTGAACAGTGTATTTATAGAGTACTTAAACACATATGAAGATATAGCGCAAGTAAATATAAATGAGTGACAAATCTCATCAGATATATTGCTACTTTTGGCTCTTTGGTTTGATCAATAATGTACTTTATGTGGTAATACTTTCAGCAGCTGTTGATATCGTGGGTCCTACCTTGCCTAAATCTCTAGTATTGCTAGCAGATATATTCCCATCACTCGCCATTAAATTGTGTTCCCCATTCTTTATTGATAGAATCAAGTACAGCTATAGAATATGGTCTTTGATCACGATGAGTTGCTTAGGAATGTTCTTAGTTTCTTTTAAAAACTTGTTTGTTTGTCTTTTAGGAATATCTTTCGCATCTATATCTTCCGGATTTGGAGAAGTGACATTCCTACAGCTAACACACTATTACAAACAAATTTCTTTAAATGGATGGTCGTCAGGTACTGGTGGTGCAGGAATCCTTGGCGGAGCATCTTATATGTTCTTAACTTCAATCTTTAAAGTTCCAGTGAAGCTAACTTTACTAATATTTAGTCTCCTTCCATTTGCATTTTTGTTTTATTTTAAATTAGAATCCAATGATACCAACCTGACTTTCCAAAGTCTTCAACAAATTGACGAAGCAGAGGATGACCAGTTGGTGCCCTTTCCTGTCGCCTTTACACATACCAACGCTTCGCAATCCCTGTATTCTACAAGACAGCACATTTTGCAAACGGTCAAGAGACTTCGAAGATTGGTTTTTCCATACATGGTTCCATTGACCACCGTCTACTTATTCGAATATTTAATAAACCAAGCGGTAGCTCCGACCCTATTATTTCCGATTAATGGTGATGAAAGAAGTAAGTCGATGCCATTTTTCTTCCATAAATACAGAGATATATACGTAACTTATGGAACGCTCTACCAATTAGGTGTCTTTATATCAAGATCCTTTGGACATCTTATAAGAATGAGGAGTTTATACATCTTAGCGTTTTTACAAGGTGTGAATTTGTGCATAACGGTACTGCAATCATGGTTTTATGTCACACGTTCGCCCTGGGCGGTGATGATATTAATATTCTATGAGGGTTTTCTTGGTGGTGCGTCATATGTTAACACATTCTTAAATATTCTCGAACAAGAGGATCCTGATGAAACAGAGTTCGCCATGGGTGCTGTGTCCATCGCTGATTCGTTTGGCGTTTTTTTGGCTGCGTTACTTGGTTTGGGGCTAGAACCCAAACTTTGTAGGCATCAAATTGCCGATGACAGACCTTGGTGTAGGATGGAATAAAGTTTTGTTGTGATATTAAATAGGAGATTGAAATAAAGTGTTAGATGCTTTCTATATACTCATTCTAATGCCTGCTAATAACTCTTCGATAATTCGTTGATTCCTATCATTACTTTGAATGGTACTCAATATGCCAAAACACTGCAGTAATGTCAATTTATCTGTTTCTGTGACATTACTTTCTTCTTCTTGATTGAAAATGTAAAGTTGAAAACTTTTGCTGATACCATCATTACTATTTACGAAGTTTTCATAACAAGGTAAGACTATTGAATCTCTAAAGCACATAAGCAAAAGAAACCCAATGGAATAATTACCATTAATGTGAGTCCGACTTTCATTGCCTGACTTTAAAACCGTAGAATTACCATCTTCTCTGATACTCTGATCCAACGGTAATAACACAGCGGCTAAATCATAATATACTTCTTGATAAAATATCCGCCATATAACGCCTAATCTTTTCAATGCGTTATTTATTGTGTCTTCATTGGAATAGTTAAAAACAATTTGGTTTTCTAAATCGTATAGGGAACTAACCAAAAATTCTTTCAAATCGCTGATAATTCTATTCATGCCGCTATGTGTGACTCTTGGATCTGTTTTTAAAATGCAATAGAATTCTAAAACTTCGTTAAAATTTTCTATTTTGGCCCTGAGTTTCCATATTCTTTGAGTTCTGAATAATTCTGCTACGTTACTACAAAATATATTCCAAATATTATTTGTTAGGGTTGTCAGTTCTTGGGAGTTGAAGTGTTTATAGTTAGCTTCCAGAGATGGTAAATTTCTTAAAAGATCGTGTAACATTGAGACCGGATTCGGTGAGGCAGGATCAGTTCCAGAAAGCGGATCCTCAACGATTGTGTTGGGATTGACACCAGATGGATTAACATTCAATGAGTACACAGAAGTTCCTGAGTCCACAAGTTGCCCCGCATTAGTATGAATAAATTGTGACGGAGATTTATGTCTTCCGTAAGAGGAATGCAGAAATTTACTCAAGGAATTTGGAATTGCAGGCTCGATAGCATCTTGACCAATGTGCCTGTGGCTTTTATTTTGGAAAAAGTTCTTAATCACGTTTCGAAATGAATGTGAACTATTATGTAAGGTGCTTGAATCTGTCAAAAAGGAGGCAGGATCCGATGAAATGGTCGTATGTGCTCTGTTTCTCCTATTAAAAAAGCCAGAAGCCTTTCCTTTCATATACCTGCCGGAGGGCGTGGAGTGTAAACTTTTCTGAGTAATGGATATTGCATCAGAAGATAACTTTTTAGATAGATTGTTCGAGCACTCCACCGTGTCAATGCTATGAGATTCCCCTATCTGAGAAGAACCAGATTTAGATGTTGCAGCTGAGGCATTGTCATTGCTCCTCAAGGAATGATTTGAGGCCACACTGACCTTCGATCGAGGATGATCTACTGTATGGAATATGGATTGGAAGCCAACGTTAGAAACACTAGGGCTAATGGGGTTCCTCGAGCCCTTCAAATTCTTGATGGAATAAACGTCATCATTTGACGTGTCTACAAGAGTTTGCCGGCTAATCTCGCTTGTAGTCTGAAAATTTTTTACTGGGGCTGTGGCTAATTGCACATTAAGGTATTGTTCGGTATTGACAGGGCGTTGTGTCGTAGTAGATGTTCTTTCTCGAGGGAGTATATCTTCTGCTGTCATAATGATAAGAACTTTATTTCTACAGAGGTCAATTGGCGTTTCTGTCACCTAGATCTTTTCATTTGGTTATTCCGTCTATAAATTTACTCATCGGTCAATTTTTCTAACATTATCCACCTTTGTCACCGGCCCTTAGAAGAGGTGAAGATGATTCGTGAACATTGGTGATAAGCGAGAATATTTTCTATAAATTTGTAAAGTAAAAATAAATTACGTGCTATTTAGTTTGCAATGTGTACTTATTGTTAGTATATGTATTTTTTGCATGCGGCGATGAAGGCCAGTAAAATCAACGCTCTTGCATGCTTACCTCTTTCATCAGCTGGTGATTTAAAAACCATTCCCAACAATATCAGTGACATATAAGAGAGCCACGACCCCGTTTTGGTACACTTAAATATTATTATCGTTAATATCATAGAAACTAGTTTGTAACAAACCTGGATTGTTCTATTTAAAGCAGAATACTTTTGGAGGTTTTGGGTTGATACGGTGCTCAAATTTTCCTCTGGTGCTGGTAATGATAAAGTAACGTTGTCTCCGTCAATATAATCATCAGTAAAACTGTTGGTATTCTCGTTCACTTCCGAGATTGTACTGAAGTTCAAAGTGCTATCCACATTTTCTTTCCAGAATTTTTTGCCGGGTTTGGAATTTATTAGCATTTCATCTAACGTCTCCTCCACTGTCTTCGCTGTGGGTCTAGCATCATTATTTGGTTGTAAAAGAGCGTCCATTAGGTGAAATATTCTACGGTCTATTGGTTTCAATTTCATCGCTTGATGCTTTTCAATCATACCTTCAGTGTCGAACCTAAAATTTTTGATGCGTACCTTCAAATCAACTATATCCAACTGTGGTTCAAAAGGCAATTCACCGGAGACAATAAAATAGCAAATCATTCCTAGAGAATACATATCGGAAGCAAAGGTGTATTCATTGTATGTGTGACTCGATCTTGAAGGCAACGTAGAAGAAGAAACTGGTCTCCCCTGGATAATAAGTTCTGGTGCTGTAAACTCTAATGTTCCTGTGCAACCAGTACCCAATCTGGACTCTCCTTCCAACTGACTTTCCCCCAAATCGCCAATAACAATTGATGGGAAAAACTCATCTGAATTGTGTTCCCTGTCGTATACGTTGTCATTCTCATTGTCACTTTTAAATGGAGTCAATAATAAACAGTTGGATGGTTTCAAGTCCCTATGTATTAGGCCGATACTGTGCAGTTCGTGTAAACCTCTTGCAATATCCCTTATAATGGATACGAGCTGTTCCGTAGATAGGCCAACTTCTCCTGATTTACCGTGATTTTTCTTACGAGTTCTAAATTTTTTTTTCCTCTCTTCAGGTGATTCGGTATCTGAGAACCTATTGAACACTTTTCTTAGAATACAGTCTTCTAAATTGCCGCCACTGCAATACTGTTGTAAAATGAAAATACAAGGAATTTCTTGTGAATCCGATTGGCTCCCATCAATGGATCTGACAAATCCAACCGAAGAATCCATTTCGAGCCACACATGATTATACGTAATCAAATTGGCACTTTTGTGAGTTAGCGAACTCAACGCTTTCACTTCCCGTATGCACTTATTAAACCATTCCATATCATTTCCAATAGGTATTTTTTTTAGTGCAAAAACACCTAATTCAGTATTACCAATTGTGTGTACAACTTTGTAAACAGAACCTCTTGCACCATTTCCCAGCAAAGACAATATTTTGAAAAATTTACGAAAGTATCCGGGGATAAACAAATCATCTGGAATAAAGTATTTGTTTTTGCTGAACTGTCCCTGCTTATTGTTACTATCGTTTTGTAGGGCGTAGTGCCGATGATTTCTTTCCAATAACTGAAAATATCTTCTTGAAAAGCTTGAATTGGCAAATTCAAATCCAAGTGGCACAGTGTTCTCTGGAATACTGAGCCTACTGCTTTCTGATTCTACTCCAGCAGAGGCTCGACGATGAAGTTGTCTCCTGTTTATAATATCAGGGTTAATTTCCGTACCACATTGCGGGCATACATAGGAAGCAATAGGGCTTTTGTATTGATGAATCCCTGAAGGAAAGTCCAGTGCTGATAAAGATGCAGTCTGGTCTTCATTTAGTTCAGAGTCATCATTACTGTTGTCCTGTTGGAAAAATGATAAAGTTCCTGAGGTTGGATTGACAACCACCACTGATTTAGAATTAGGATCATCTAAAATCAGCGAACCTTCTTCATATGGTACTAAACTCATTTCTAAGTTCTACTTATGCTATTCCTCAAACTATATATCTAATAGTGTTTCTTCGGTTACCTAGTTGTCGCTCATAGGATCTATATATACAATGTCCTTCCCCCCCACCCCCTTTTCTGAAACGTATACAAAAAATAAAGCTTGAAATACGTTATTACGTAAAAAAAGTGTACTGTAAAAGCTTACAAAAAAGAGTTTGCGAAAAATTATAAATAAAAAGTAGTCTAGGTAAAATATGAAATGTTTCTAAATATGCATTTATGTGATCCTGAAAACCGCCCTTCTTACGTTGGACCATGATGATCACATTTATAAATATGGTTTTCTTTCCAATGCGCATTTCACTTTGTGTGAGTTCAATTTTCCCAAATCGTCAAAGCTTTTGGAACAGTCAGAGCACTTGTATTTTTTCTGATGGGTCTTAATATGTTTGCTTAAATTTGACGATTCGTTGAATCTCTTGCCACAAATCTTGCATTGTAAAGGTTTTTCACCAGTATGGGTTCTTATATGAATCTTCAAAGAACTTGAAATCGCGAATTTTTTATTACAAATGTGACATTTGTAAGGTTTTTCGCCAGAGTGTGTCCTGGTATGCTGAACTAAAGTTTCTTCGCTTGAAAAACACCTTTTACATGTCTTGCATTTATAAGGTTTGTATTTCGAATGCACTTTTAAATGACGGATTAATTTTTGTCTTTGGGGGAACGTACGATGGCAGTCATGCCACAAGCATTGGTATTCAGACTTACCCCGGGTTAAATGTACTGCTTCTAAATGGTCGTTTAATTCCTGAGCACTGGAAAATGACTTATTGCAACCATCCCATTGGCAAATCACCTGTTCCGGCTGCTTGATTGGCGGTATATTGGAAACATCATTTGCAGACGTCATATCAGGTGCTCCATCAGCTTTAGAAACTGCGTGTGTTTGTGGGTTGGGACAATGTAGTAAGTGATGTTTTTCCTTTGATATACTACCAGGCAACAATGAGTCTGGGTTGGCAAATTGAATATCAAAATTGATACCATGTTGACAATTAATATGGTTCACTATGGAACATGTATCATCTCCAAGGAAATCACAGTCCTCCCAATTACAAGCTAATGGTTCCATAGGGTGTTTGAAATCTTGAGAGACATGATCCTTCAAAAGATGTCTTTGTAGGTCAAATAGTGAGCTACAAGACTCAGGACATTCTTTCCATTTGCATTTTAAGTCATTGTTTTTCTCTTCTTTAAAACACCAGTTGAAATTTATAGTGCTTGTTGTCTGTATAGGAGGAGAGATACTAGAAGGTAATGAGTCTTCCAAAGAGCTGAAATCAGTAGATTCTAGATCTTTTGTAGGCCAAGATCTACGATTTTTCTGATTCTGATGAGTGACTTTGGGTAGCGAAGGGGGCTCACTTTGATTTCTAAATCTTTCATAACTATACTCTCTTGAAATTAAGTCATTTAAATCGTTGTTAGTTAGATCGGCTGTTGTGTTCGCCGCGCTAATCCCTGAATTGTTCACAATATTGTTTCTATTTGGTTTGTGAGAATGAAACTGTATTCTATGGTGATGGTGTTGATGATCAGTTGAAGTTGCTCCAGCCGTATTGTTATTGCTTCCATTAAGATTATTTTTAGGGTTGCATCTATTAATGCTTGATAATAGAAGATTCATTGTTTGGTTACCGTTTTCGTTATTTCCTGTGCTCGAACCATCGCAGCCGTTACCGGCATTATTGTGGTCGTGGTGGTTAATGTGTTTTCCAAACGGTACTTCATACAAAGAAGAAATATTGCATAAATCTTCCAAAATCTTCAAATCCATATCAGTATTTAAGATATGTTCGTGATAAGCATGATTTGTACCTTGCAAAGTGTTTGTAGGTTTTCGTAAAGATGAACATTTGGGTGGTAGTTGAGGTGGCTTTGACTCTAAATGCATATGCTTAGAACAAGGTTGATTATCAGTGCTCTCCTCACAAAATTTGCAGTATTTATGGAAAACGTCATCATTATTTGATGATTGATGATCTTGAACAAACTTGTGACCACTAGTCGCGCTCGTGCTAGCCGTGCATGGGGTGTCACAGGTCAAATCGCAATCAATCTCCGATAAGTGAGACATCAGCTGAGAAAAGCTATCTGGTACAGTATTATTGTGATTGTGAGAGTCGTGATTGGTACTATTACAGTACTGATCATGAAGGTTAAAATTTGGCATCAAGTGATCGTTCTTTACATCTGTGAATATTGCAACATCATTGCCGTTCTCAGATATGTCTTTCTTTGTCGGTTGATCAGATTCACCTTGTTTTATATTAGCCTCACTTTTGGGATGAGTTTCGTCACAACATATTTCCAAAATCTTGGGCGTACAATAACAATCATCGGATCCAGGTGGTGGGTTCGGTTTATTTTTCTTGGAAGAGGGCAGCAGTATCAGATCGTCGTTAAACCAAGAATCTTTTCTACGTGGTTGATCGCTTTTAGAATTCTGTTGGGGGCTTGTCGGATCAGAAGCTACCGAATGGAAATTGTTTGCAAAAGTATGATTATTAGAATTATACGTTGCAGTATCATTATATTTTGTTAATGACGGATTATTGTGATAATTCAAGAACTCGAAATGTTGGCAGTCGGTGTACTCCTTGCATTTCTCATTGACGTGGCAATCATCACTCATATCATGGCTAGCTCCAGATGCAAATGCGGAAGTAGCGGCATCAGCAACAGCTGCGGCTGCAGGTGTTGCCGAAGCACTACTGTCGTTCACAGGCGCGCTGTGGTGAAGGTGACCATGGATATAGGTCAGGTTGTTGTAGTTATGGATGTGCCCGTGGACAATGCCTTCTTTACCTATCGTCAGAGCATCAGGCTTGGCAGAAGCAGCAGTGGCCGCACTCGTGGCCATCGAGTCATCGCGCTTGGGGGAGTCCCTGGGAGTCAACGCATCCATTAGTTCCTATCCTTCTTCTATTTAAAAAACCGTAACACATAAAAAGTAAAAGTGTAATGCTTTCGTCTCGCCGCTGGCCTATATTCACAGTGACTGCAGTTGCATCTTATATTGCCAAGCACGTTTCATCATGACCTTTAGGGTAGATGACTGCTGTCAACTACTCCGTCTGCAGTGATATATAATCATGTTTTGGGCGTTTAAGGAAGGAGAATTATTTCCAACAGTTGAATAGGAAGATCCCTAGAGTAAATCGCAGGCAATCCAGTACTAAGAAACGGCGATGACAATGGAAAAAAATGGAGGTAATAGCAGCCGTGGTGGCCAAGTAGGCGGCAAGTCTGTGTGTGTTTACTGCGGGTCTTCATTTGGCGCTAAGGCGCTATACTCAGAAAGTGCAGAAGAATTAGGAGCCCTTTTCCATAAGCTGGGATGGAAATTGGTATACGGTGGAGGCACTACTGGTTTGATGGGCAAGATAGCAAGGTCTACGATGGGACCTGATTTAAGCGGACAGGTTCACGGTATCATTCCAAATGCACTTGTGTCTAAGGAAAGGACAGACGAGGATAAAGAAGATGTTAATAAAGCATTGTTGGAGTCTGTAGAAAATCATAAGGGCGCCACTCCTATTTCTGAAGAGTATGGGGAAACAACGATTGTACCAGATATGCATACGAGAAAAAGAATGATGGCAAATTTGAGTGACGCGTTTGTTGCTATGCCTGGTGGATACGGGACTTTTGAAGAAATCATGGAATGTATCACGTGGTCGCAACTGGGGATTCATAATAAACCAATTATCTTGTTCAATATCGATGGGTTCTATGACAAATTATTGGAGTTCCTCAAACACTCTATTCAAGAACGGTTCATCAGTGTGAAGAATGGTGAAATCATTCAAGTTGCCTCCACTCCGCAGGAAGTTGTTGATAAAATAGAGAAGTACGTCGTTCCAGAGGGCCGTTTCAATTTGAATTGGAGCGACGAAGGTCACGCTCACGAGGATTGTGCTAAATAATAGAAACGTAAGTCATGTATCTAGTTTAAATGATCTGTATAGATAATGTGGTGAAAAATTCAAATTTTTAGGAGCTGTCTTTCTAAGCCCGAAGGCTGGAAAAAATAGTGCTGATGGCAAAGACATCATAGCTTTAAAGTCCATTGTTCTCAAAAGAAGCTCAATAGACTATGTCTTCTGAATCAGGAAAGCCTATTGCCAAGCCTATTAGGAAGCCTGGCTATACCAATCCGGCTTTAAAAGCCCTTGGTATACCCGCCTTGAGGCTGCCTTCTCGAAACTGGATGATCTTTTGGTCTGTGTTAACAGTATCCATCGGTGGCATAGCCTATGACAAATACAAGCAACGTCAGATTCTGAGCCATGCAACAGACTTGGTGAAGCCTTTGGCAGAGGAGTCCATGGAGGTAGACAAAGTGCCACGAAAGATCACTGTTTTTATTGCACCTCCTCCAAATGATTATCTGGAGAGTTCGTTGAAAGTTTGGAGACGATACGTTAAGCCTGTACTGTATTATGCAGGGTTGGACTATGAATTAGTTCAAGAGGATAGGCAAGGGATTATTAGAACTAATGTAGCCAACAGGATCAGAGAATTGAGAAAGGAAATATTGGCATCGACGGATGGGCAGCCAGTTAAAGAGCCTAACCAAACGGTAGCAAAACCAAGTGGTTCTTCAACCAGTAAAATTTCATCACTACTACCGTTCAATAAAATCATTCAAGATCCTGCTGAAGAAGATGACTCGTTTGATCCAGAAATTGGTAAAAAGTTCAAGGAGAACTTCGACTGGAGAAACGTTATAGGTATCTTCTATACAATGCCAAAACCGAAGCATATAATAAGTGAAGACGCCCTGACAAAGGACCCTATATTATCTGGTGGTGTTATTTGTTTAGGTAGAGGCGCCTATAAGGAGTACATTGCCGGTATTCACGAAGGCTTGCTTGGACCCATCGAGAAGACCGAAAAAACAGGATCCACTGAGCCTAAGATGACTGGGGTTGTAGAAGCAAATCAAATAGAATCAAAGGTAAGTGAATCCGGTGCTACGGAACTGGTGGATGCCGAGAAAGAGACTGCTTTGGAAGAGGCCAAAGTACAAGATGATCTAAAGGTTGATGAAGAAAACAGCTCAGAGGATTCGCAAAAATTTTTGAAGCCATTTATTTCTTCAGACCAATACCCTGACCTGCAAATCGCTTCTGAATTACAAACTCCAAATGGCGAATTCATAAGAAACCCCAATACAAATATCCCGCTTCTGATTAATCAGCCGTTATTGGTCATTCCAATACCTAACTTGATAGGTTTTACTACCATTCCAAGGAGAATACATCGTTTTTACCAGAAGCGTTTCTACGTAGAGGACGTGTGTTCAAGTGTAGTTAACTGTGTTCGACAAACCCGTATAAGACCGTTTGATATTGCAAAGGATATTGATTTGGCGAAGGACGAAGAAAAAGATTGGCCACAGAACTGGGTCAAACAGGGTAAAGAAAAGAACAGCGAATGGACCCAAGAATTAGTATGTGATCCTAGAATCACGAAGCATATGTTTGTTTACGAAAAACCACCCAAGGAAGAGCCAGAATCAGATATTTAATTGGATATATATTATGTTTTATCATCATGCACGATCGACGTTATGTCTGACATATACCAAACCCTTTTCGAAGATTTCCCTTTACTAATGTTGAAATAGTTTTTATATATGCACACATATACATATATATAAAATCTGTAAATATAATAAAATGTGTACATTGTAAAAGAATCCAAGCACAACTATTATTAGCATTATGAGTATTTTTTTCAAGCCGCCGATTGATATTGAGATCCTTTTCGATAATGAGGAATCTCGCAAACACGTAGACATTGCAACAAGATCAAGTAATTCCAGTTACAAATCAATGAAGGAAAGCTTGCCCGTCTATGAAGATGGCGAATCCCTTGGTGGAATTGTTACTTTGAGAGTTCGGGATAGTAAAAAGGTAGACCACTTGGGCATAAAAGTGTCCGTTATTGGATCCATTGATATGTTAAAATCTCATGGGAGCGGTAATTCATCTTCTAAAAAAGTTACCTCTAGCACATCATCTTCCTCTTCTAATGGTTCAGTAGATGTGCGGAAGAATTCAGTTGATCAATTTTTATGCCAAAGCTATGACCTCTGTCCTGCTGGTGAATTACAACATTCTCAAAGTTTCCCATTCCTATTCAGAGATTTGAGTAAAAGATACGAATCTTATAAAGGCAAAAATGTGGATGTAGCTTACTATGTTAAAGTAACAGTTATGAGGAAGTCCACAGACATCTCGAAAATAAAAAGATTTTGGGTCTATCTTTATAATAGTGTAACTACTGCGCCAAATACCCTTTCCGCAAATGAGACAAAGGCAACCACTAATGACATTGCTGGTGGTAACTATGCTGCATATAATGCGAGTGACAATACGCAAACAAAGAGCACCCAGGGTGAGGCGGGAGACGTTAATCAAGTTTTGCCGATATCACATTCAAATAATGAGCCCAAGCCTGTTAGATTGGATATAGGTATAGAAAATTGCCTTCACATTGAATTTGAATATGCCAAATCCCAGTACAGCTTAAAAGAAGTCATTGTGGGACGTATATATTTCCTTTTAACGAGACTAAGAATAAAACATATGGAATTAAGCTTGATCACAAGAGAATCTTCCGGCCTACAAACTTCTAATGTAATGACAGATTCCACTGCTATCCGATACGAAATAATGGATGGGTCTTCAGTGAAAGGTGAAACCATACCCATAAGATTATTCTTGAGCGGCTATGACCTGACGCCCAATATGAGCTGCAACTACTTCAACGTCAAGAATTATTTGAGCTTGGTTATTATCGATGAAGATGGCAGAAGATATTTTAAACAATCAGAAATAACATTGTACAGGACCCGGTAGAAAAGCTCGACCATAAATAAGGTGAAGATGTGGTTCTCTGTTCTTTCAATATCTCGATATTTAACTTTTCGTTTGGCATTATAGTGTTATACATAGCAATATCTAGATTTCAGTAGAAGACTTTTGCGTAAGTTATAACGAACTAAAAAAGCAAGAGGTAAAATACGATATAGTAAGAAGCTCACGTGCTAAAACTTTTTTTCTCTACGAAAGGAGGAATAGCATCTGGTTTTCTTCCCTTTTACAGTGCTTCGGAAAAGCACAGCGTTGTCCAAGGGAACAATGTTTCTTCAAGTTAATGCATAAGCAATATCTTTTTTTATGTTTAGCTAAGTAAAAGCAGCTTGGAGTAAAAAAAAAATGAGTAAATTTCTCGATGGATTAGTTTCTCACAGGTTACATAACAAAAACCAAGAAAAGCCCGCTTCTAAAAACTACAGTTGACTTGTATGCTAAAGGGCCAGACTAATGGGAGGAGAAAAAGAAACGAATGTATATGCTCATTTACACTCCATATCACCATATGGAGGATAAGTTGGGTTGAGCTTCTGATCCAATTTATTCTATCCATTAGTTGCTGATATGTCCCACCAGCCAACACTTGATAGTATCTACTCGCCATTCACTTCCAGCAGCGCCAGTAGGGTTGTTGAGCTTAGTAAAAATGTGCGCACCACAAGCCTACATGTCTCCACGTCACATGAAACCACACCGTGGGGCCTTGTTGCGCTAGGAATAGGATATGCGACGAAGACGCTTCTGCTTAGTAACCACACCACATTTTCAGGGGGTCGATCTGCTTGCTTCCTTTACTGTCACGAGCGGCCCATAATCGCGCTTTTTTTTTAAAAGGCGCGAGACAGCAAACAGGAAGCTCGGGTTTCAACCTTCGGAGTGGTCGCAGATCTGGAGACTGGATCTTTACAATACAGTAAGGCAAGCCACCATCTGCTTCTTAGGTGCATGCGACGGTATCCACGTGCAGAACAACATAGTCTGAAGAAGGGGGGAGGAGCATGTTCATTCTCTGTAGCAGTAAGAGCTTGGTGATAATGACCAAAACTGGAGTCTCGAAATCATATAAATAGACAATATATTTTCACACAATGAGATTTGTAGTACAGTTCTATTCTCTCTCTTGCATAAATAAGAAATTCATCAAGAACTTGGTTTGATATTTCACCAACACACACAAAAAACAGTACTTCACTAAATTTACACACAAAACAAAATGATCAGAATTGCTATTAACGGTTTCGGTAGAATCGGTAGATTGGTCTTGAGATTGGCTTTGCAAAGAAAAGACATTGAGGTTGTTGCTGTCAACGATCCATTTATCTCTAACGATTATGCTGCTTACATGGTCAAGTACGATTCTACTCATGGTAGATACAAGGGTACTGTTTCCCATGACGACAAGCACATCATCATTGATGGTGTCAAGATCGCTACCTACCAAGAAAGAGACCCAGCTAACTTGCCATGGGGTTCTCTAAAGATCGATGTCGCTGTTGACTCCACTGGTGTTTTCAAGGAATTGGACACCGCTCAAAAGCACATTGACGCTGGTGCCAAGAAGGTTGTCATCACTGCTCCATCTTCCACCGCCCCAATGTTCGTCATGGGTGTTAACGAAGACAAATACACTTCTGACTTGAAGATTGTTTCCAACGCTTCTTGTACCACCAACTGTTTGGCTCCATTGGCCAAGGTTATCAACGATGCTTTCGGTATTGAAGAAGGTTTGATGACCACTGTTCACTCCATGACCGCCACTCAAAAGACTGTTGATGGTCCATCCCACAAGGACTGGAGAGGTGGTAGAACCGCTTCCGGTAACATCATCCCATCCTCTACCGGTGCTGCTAAGGCTGTCGGTAAGGTCTTGCCAGAATTGCAAGGTAAGTTGACCGGTATGGCTTTCAGAGTCCCAACCGTCGATGTTTCCGTTGTCGACTTGACTGTCAAGTTGGCAAAGGAAGCTACTTACGACCAAATCAAGAAGGCTGTCAAGGCTGCCGCTGAAGGTCCAATGAAGGGTGTTTTGGGTTACACCGAAGATGCCGTTGTCTCCTCTGATTTCTTGGGTGACACTCACGCTTCCATCTTCGATGCCTCCGCTGGTATCCAATTGTCTCCAAAGTTCGTCAAGTTGATTTCCTGGTACGATAACGAATACGGTTACTCCGCCAGAGTTGTTGACTTGATCGAATATGTTGCCAAGGCTTAAATAAAGCAATCTTGATGAGGATAATGATTTTTTTTTGAATATACATAAATACTACCGTTTTTCTGCTAGATTTTGTAAAGACGTAAATAAGTACATATTACTTTTTAAGCCAAGACAAGATTAAGCATTAACTTTACCCTTTTCTCTTCTAAGTTTTAACACTAGTTATCACTGTTAAAAAATTATGGCGAGAACGTCGGCGGTTAAAATATATTACCCTGAATGTGGTGAATTGAAGTTCTTGGATGGTTTAAAGATTTTTCCTTTTTGGGAAATAAGTAAACAATATATTGCTGCCTTTGCAAAACGCACATACCCACAATATGTGACTATTGGCAAAGAACGCATTATCCTTTGAAGAGGTGGATACTGATACTAAGAGAGTCTTTATTCCGGCTCGACTTTTAGTCCAGAGATTACTTGTCTTCTTACGTATCAGAACAAGAAAGCATTTCCAAAGTAATTGCATTTGCCCTTGAGCAGTATATATACTAAGAAAGGAATCATACTCTCTTATGTGCCATAATTCTGTTAGGAGCGGAAATAAGGCTGGTTTTTTGGGGATCAAGTTCGGAAGTGCTCTTCTCTCAATTGCCACAGGTGCCATTGCTATCGCATTGCTATGCAAGTTCCACGACCACGAAGCGGTACTGATAGTTATTGTATGCTCGACATTGTTATATGGAATACCGTCACTGATATCGTTTATGACAGAGACTGTTTTGGCGCCTAGCAAGTTTCACATTGGATACTTTTACAACGTTCTTAATTTTGCATTGCCACTGATCACCATGGGCTGCACAGTGGACTATTTTCATAATACTTTGAGGAGCCCAATATCGGTACAAAGCGAGTCTCACAGAGTCTATATAACAACTCTGGATTCTCTGTTAATTTTCACACTTTTCATTAATGGCATACAATTAGGATTCTTCCTGAAGGATGGCAATGCGAACAATTTCGGCAGCTCATCTAACAATATTAGTACGGATCAATATGACAAAGAAGCAAATGCGGTGGAAAATGGTAGATTTGTACCCCTTAAGAACTCTTCACAGACCTTAACACCAGATTTGGAATTATTACACGGTAGTCCCAAGAGTATGAATGGGGTAGCGTGGCTGATTAATGAACTCTCCACAAATTCAAACACAAACGCAAACAAAACCATATCATCCGATGAAAATTCAAACGCTTCAGTTATTCGACACAAATTAGGACCGATTAGCACCAGCAAGTGTCCTAAAAAGCCATCTCATTCGCATTTTTCTAAATTGAAAAAATATAACAGTTTCTTTTTGGGTCCTAAAGAAAATCGATACAAAAGAAATACACAACAAGCTACTAAGGTTCCGACAGAAAAGAAAAGCAACCACCGAAGTAGCCAGTATGTATCCAGACTATCAACCATATCTGACATCTCGAAAAGTTTCCTGAATTTCTTAGCATTAAACGAAAAAAACGGAAATTCGACTTCCACTGCGAGAACACCAAGTGAAGGAAGAGTTTCAATAATAATTAACGAAGGAAATAATACTTTGAAATACAAAACTCCCCATGATTCGCATACTATTGATTCTCCAAACTTGGAGTTAGAAAGAGAAGCTATTGGGAGAATTAATAGTGCCTTACTTCCTGCATGTTTGAGAGTAACAGATAAAATGATATCCCCACAACAAAGCACTCAAAATGAGGACTCATACCAAGCAACACCATTGATACCCCAGGTGGAAGTTGACGATGATTTCTATGTAGGTGATATCTTAATGACTAATGAACTACAAGACATTCCACAAGTCCCAAGGATATCATCTGATATAGAAGACGATTTCGAACAACAATATACCAAACACGTGGATTTGCCAGCCCGTGTCACTTTAGAGATGTGGGAAAAGGATCAGGAGAAAATACTTCAAAAAGTAACCACAAACCGGGATAAAAGCAAATTACTACCCCCTTTCAGATTCACCTCTGAAAGTGATATGGATCCAAGTACATCCACCGAATTGGAAGTTGAATTGCATACCCAAAACAACTTCAGCTTTCCCTTTAAAAGTGCAGGATTACAAATTGCTACATCAGACCAATTTAACCAACAGGAGTTTAAAACTTCAGATACTATTAGCGAACTAGATGAGTATTTACATGATGCCAGCATTCAAGAAGAGGATGCAAGTCAGCTGATTGAAAGCAGTTTGAACCAAAACAACCTATCCTCAACTACTATTGACAATGGCCCAAAGGATATGAGTAGATTTAGTACAAGGCATTCACCAACCAAATCGATAATTTCCGTGATCAGTGGATCAGGAAGCGTCAAGCACCAACATTCACACAGCACCCTAAGCAACTTTTTTACGGGTCATTCAAGAAACAATTCTCAAATAAATCAGCTATTACAGGGTTCTTCTTCTAATATGATGTCCAACACCTCACCGCATTCATCTCCAACCAAGTCGTTGAGAATGAGATTTGGAAAGAAATTGTCATTATCAAATATCTCTGATACAATGTCGCCATATGAGAGTAGTACAACAGATCCGATAAACTACTCGTTTGGCCATGGTCACAGTAAAAACCAGAGTATTGATTTTAGCTACGTACGTACTTTGCAAAGCAGTCATTCACCTACAAAATCAACCTCGGGAAATTCTCGTCGGGATTCTTTAAACAATGATAGAACCCAGAGTACTGTTAATGAAAGAGCGCTTAGAACTGCAAGTACATTATTCTATCTCCAGTACAATAACGCCACATGTACATTGAACGGAGAGGAGCCAGTTCTGGACACACCACAATCTATACAGTCATCATCAAGCGGTTCTGAGCAAGAATCGGCGGGATCTGGTTCTGGCTATCCAGAAGTAGTGTTCAGCGAGTATGATAGAGAAAAATGGAATGTTTTGAGGAATCTAAAAGAGATAGCGCCCGAAAAAACTATAGAGAGCGGACCTGTTGAAGAACTAGTCTCTCCCAGTAAATAAACCAACCGACTTATTCATATGTATCAAAGATACCCATGGGAACTGCTAAAAGCAACTATTTGATCCCGTAGAACACGATTTATTTCATTAAATTTTTTGTTTTTTTTTTTCACTTTCTTGCGATGAGATGCACATAGTAAAAGAAAAGTATACCAGTGTAGTGCGTAAATTAATACCTATATAATAATTCATTTTGGGTGACTCAACATTCCCTGCCCATATTTTAAGCACCTGCAAGAAATACAGATTATATACGAAGGATGGATTCTACTGATCTGTTCGATGTTTTCGAGGAAGCACCTGTTGAGCTTCCTACAGATAGTAATGGAGAAAAAAATGCTGATACAAACGTAGGAGATACTCCAGATCATACCCAGGATAAGAAGCATGGCCTTGAAGAAGAAAAAGAAGAGCATGAGGAAAACAACAGTGAAAATAAAAAAATCAAATCCAATAAGAGCAAAACGGAAGATAAAAACAAAAAAGTTGTAGTACCAGTGTTGGCAGATTCGTTCGAACAAGAAGCCTCTAGAGAAGTGGATGCATCGAAAGGACTGACAAATTCAGAAACCTTACAAGTTGAGCAAGATGGTAAAGTCAGATTATCGCATCAGGTCCGCCACCAGGTTGCACTACCACCGAACTATGATTATACGCCTATCGCTGAGCATAAGAGGGTAAATGAGGCTCGTACTTATCCATTCACATTAGACCCTTTCCAGGACACTGCAATCTCATGTATAGATAGAGGCGAATCTGTGTTGGTTTCTGCGCACACATCGGCTGGTAAAACAGTTGTGGCTGAATATGCCATCGCACAATCTTTAAAAAATAAGCAAAGAGTCATTTATACCTCTCCAATTAAGGCTCTATCAAACCAAAAATACAGAGAACTTTTAGCAGAATTTGGAGATGTCGGTTTGATGACTGGTGATATCACGATCAATCCGGATGCAGGCTGTTTGGTCATGACCACTGAGATTTTGAGAAGTATGTTATATAGAGGCAGTGAAGTTATGAGAGAAGTTGCCTGGGTCATCTTTGATGAAGTGCATTACATGAGGGATAAAGAAAGAGGTGTTGTGTGGGAAGAAACGATTATTTTACTGCCAGATAAGGTCCGTTACGTGTTTTTATCGGCCACCATTCCGAATGCAATGGAGTTTGCTGAATGGATATGCAAGATTCATTCTCAGCCATGTCATATTGTCTACACAAATTTCCGTCCAACTCCTTTACAACATTACCTGTTTCCAGCCCATGGAGATGGTATTTATCTGGTGGTTGACGAAAAAAGTACCTTCAGAGAGGAAAATTTCCAAAAAGCAATGGCGTCCATAAATAACCAGATAGGTGATGATCCAAATTCCACTGATTCAAGAGGTAAAAAGGGTCAAACCTATAAAGGTGGCTCCGCTAAGGGTGACGCAAAAGGTGACATTTATAAGATAGTGAAAATGATTTGGAAGAAAAAGTACAATCCAGTGATTGTATTTTCGTTCAGTAAACGTGATTGTGAAGAATTAGCATTGAAGATGTCTAAATTAGATTTTAATTCTGACGATGAAAAGGAGGCTTTGACGAAGATTTTTAATAATGCCATTGCACTGTTACCAGAGACAGACAGAGAGCTACCCCAAATTAAACACATTTTACCACTATTAAGAAGAGGTATCGGTATTCATCATTCCGGTTTACTGCCCATTTTGAAGGAAGTCATTGAAATTCTGTTTCAAGAGGGATTTTTGAAGGTGTTGTTTGCAACAGAAACATTTTCGATTGGATTAAACATGCCTGCTAAAACTGTTGTCTTTACATCGGTCAGAAAGTGGGATGGTCAACAATTCCGCTGGGTTTCAGGTGGAGAATATATACAAATGTCTGGTCGTGCAGGTCGTCGTGGTTTAGATGATCGTGGTATTGTTATTATGATGATTGATGAAAAAATGGAACCTCAAGTTGCTAAAGGAATGGTTAAGGGCCAAGCAGATAGGCTAGACTCGGCTTTTCACTTAGGATATAATATGATTTTGAACTTAATGAGAGTTGAAGGTATCTCTCCGGAGTTTATGTTGGAGCATTCTTTCTTCCAATTTCAAAACGTTATTTCAGTACCAGTTATGGAAAAGAAATTTGCTGAACTGAAAAAAGACTTTGATGGCATCGAAGTCGAAGATGAAGAAAATGTTAAAGAATACTATGAGATTGAGCAGGCTATCAAAGGTTACCGTGAAGATGTTCGTCAAGTTGTCACCCATCCGGCAAACGCCTTAAGTTTCCTACAACCAGGCAGATTAGTTGAAATCTCTGTCAATGGTAAGGATAACTATGGCTGGGGTGCTGTTGTCGATTTTGCTAAAAGAATTAACAAACGCAACCCAAGTGCTGTCTATACAGACCATGAATCCTATATTGTCAATGTGGTCGTCAATACCATGTATATAGACTCTCCAGTCAACTTGTTGAAACCCTTCAACCCTACCTTCCCAGAAGGGATTCGCCCAGCGGAAGAAGGTGAAAAAAGCATATGTGCTGTTATTCCCATAACTTTGGATTCAATCAAGTCGATTGGTAATTTGAGACTATATATGCCCAAAGATATTAGAGCCAGCGGTCAAAAAGAAACTGTTGGGAAGTCTTTAAGGGAGGTTAATCGGAGGTTCCCGGATGGTATTCCCGTGCTGGATCCTGTTAAAAACATGAAGATCGAAGATGAGGACTTTTTAAAGCTAATGAAGAAGATTGACGTTTTAAACACAAAGTTATCCTCCAATCCCTTAACCAATTCCATGAGACTAGATGAACTATATGGTAAATATAGTAGAAAACACGATTTACATGAAGATATGAAACAATTGAAACGCAAAATTTCAGAATCACAAGCGGTAATCCAACTGGACGATCTTCGTCGCCGTAAAAGAGTTTTGCGCCGTTTAGGATTTTGTACTCCTAATGACATTATTGAACTGAAAGGTAGAGTTGCATGTGAAATATCTAGTGGTGATGAACTGTTACTAACAGAATTGATCTTCAATGGTAATTTCAATGAGTTGAAACCGGAACAAGCAGCAGCATTATTATCATGCTTTGCATTCCAAGAACGTTGTAAAGAAGCGCCTAGATTGAAACCAGAGCTTGCCGAACCTTTGAAGGCTATGAGAGAAATTGCAGCAAAGATCGCTAAGATAATGAAGGATTCTAAAATTGAAGTTGTAGAAAAGGACTACGTTGAAAGCTTCAGACATGAACTAATGGAAGTTGTTTACGAATGGTGTAGAGGAGCTACTTTTACGCAAATCTGTAAAATGACCGACGTTTACGAAGGTTCGTTGATCAGAATGTTCAAGAGATTAGAGGAATTGGTGAAGGAGCTGGTAGACGTCGCCAATACCATTGGTAACTCTTCACTTAAGGAGAAGATGGAAGCTGTCTTGAAATTAATTCATAGAGATATCGTATCTGCTGGTTCTTTGTATTTATAGTTAATCACACACAATTATGTATTTTTATTGGTATATATAATAACAAATAGATTTCATCAACATTTATTATATAATAACATTTTTGTATGGGCAAGCACACTATTGATACACCCATACAACTCAATGAAGTGCAGCGTTAGTAGAGACAATAAGAGGAGTTTTAAATTCTTAAACTATATCTGGCAAAACACCACCAAAGCCAGCCAAATAGTATCTCACTGTATCTGAATGAAAGTAGATTTACCAGAATCCAGACTACCATCTTTATATAGAGATTTTAGGCCATTGAAAGATTTAAATCCCGATGGGTACGAAGCAAACATCAGTACATGGAGGGATTTCTTCTTGCAACAATACATCAGCAACTCCAACAGAATCATATTTACTATAGGGACAAGGACTTTGCAAGAATTAACTCATGAAGTTTATGGCGTACCGAAAAGCATTGATATAGCAATTGACGTTCTTGTTAATGAAGGAAATTTGATACCTATGGAATTATTCAATCTTGGTGGAATGTACACTGACAACAGTAGAAAAGGATTTTGGAAGTGGGTTAGAAGTTGGAAGGAGTCTACAAACATGTATAAAAGCCGGAAGGATGAAACAAATTTCTACTTGAGAGAAGACAAATTTATTATCAAAGCAAATTTGGAAAAAGAGTATCAAAGGTTTCATGAATTACTCAAAAGAAGTGTTTTTATGGAGGCTTCATCTATTACAGATTTAGTATTCACAAGGAACGAATTTATGACCACAGAAAGTTTGCAGTCGTTCTTTTCAACCTATGATGAAGAAACGAAAAACGTGTTCCTGCACTTTATAGAGAATTATAAGCACATAATAGTTTCAAAAGACAATGTTATCAAAGTCATTGCCGCTGAAGTAGAAGACATTATTAGCAGGTTCTCCAAAGGCATCACAGAAAATGACCTTCGAATTGCTAGTGTTAAAGTGGGTATTATAAACATCAACAAACAAATTACAAGGTTAAGAAAAGAAATTAATGAATCTAACATTAAACTGAGAGGACCAGAGTTTAATGAGCTGCCGAAGAGAATAAGGATTGAATATAAACAGGCGAGATTACTATCTGAAAAACATCTTTCTAGGCTACTAAAGTTTCAAAATAACCTCGCTCAAGTAAGAACTCAAATAGACACCAGTGCTACTAATGCGGTTTTAATTCAAACTTTAAGTGAATCCAACGAAGTAATTAAGTCAATTAATGGATATATTGGTTCTACCGAAAAAGTAGAAGACTTACTAGATGAGATTAAAGAGGGTCATGACCGTACCGAAGAGGTCAATGATTTATTAGCTCATTATAATAAAGGTCAAGACGAAGAAGCAGAAGAAGAAATTGAAAGAGAATTAGAACAATTAGAACTTGATGAAAAGAATAATAATAAGGAAGAAAATAAGAACCAGGATTTGCACGAGCCAAAAGAAAGCAGTAGCGAGGATCTATTAAAGAGATTGAATAATCTGAAGATAAATACAAATGAAGGACCTGTGCAAGATAATGAAAACCACGATAATGAGATAAGAAAAATCATGATGGAAGAACAACCACGTTGACGAACTGAGTGACTAATAAATAAATATATATGTATAAATAAAAAATAAATATGAATATTTTAATAGACAGAAGAAAGAAAATATGTGTGAATAACCAAATAGGAAATAAACAAAAGCACATTTAATTGTTGCCGTTATTATTAGAGTAACCTAATGTACGAACTTTGGTATTAGATGCAGAATTATTGGAAGACAAGTTTAGTTCAGACACGTTTTGTCGCAATTGAGAAGTACCATTAGAAGGATACATCCTTGGGGTAGTATATGCTGAAGGAGTCATTGAATCACCACCACCTCCTCCTCCCCCGTCCGACACCATGTCTAAGCTAGATAATTTTTGTAAAGAGTAGTTGGCGCTGTTTGACACATTTGTGCCCAACCTCTGGTAACCAAGACGGGAGGAGGAAGCATCTACTTCCGGTTCTTTCGCCCAAAAAGATGTCAAACCTGAGTAAACCTTGTGTAGAAGAGAAGATTGTTCCATGTAGTCGAATGTTTTGTTATTGGCTTCCAGCGGTTCTAAGATAAGAGTCGATCTGGGCAACAGATCCAACTCTTGCAAACTTTTGAGTTCGTCATTTCGCGTAAGAGTCACTCTTGGTATATTTCTGTGGAAAAGGTAAGGAGTTCCATCATCGTAGCAATTATAGTCTAACCACATCCTTACTTTGTGTAATTTTGTTTGAGGAGGGAAAGTATTAGAGATTGTGTAACCATTGGGCAGTTTCAATTGTAGAGTACAGTAGTTCTGGGCGAGAAACCCCTTTTGACTCTTGTAACTAACATTATCAGTAACTGTCAACTGCTTCCACTTCTGTGGCTTTCTTTGCGGGTCATTAGTATTTTGAAAAACATACTTCCTCTCCAACTTGTCATTCTGAATCATTCTTTTGACTCTTTGATATTCTTCATTGCTCTTGGAAAATAACTTCCTCTTTGTTACTTGACCCTTAAAGACTGATTGTAGCCCATTGATAAAGGTTTCCCAAGGATCCTGCTCACGAGAAAGGCTATTACCTTGGATAGAACATTCGAGTAGACCGTTCTGTAATATGTTAATGCTTGGCGCCGATGAGGAGGGGAAAATGCTCTTGAAAAGCAAGCACTCTTTAGTACCATTTACTAACCTTACCCACAGTATGTTTTCGCGCTCCTCGTCACTAAGATTTCCTGGTTTGAACCACTGATGAAGCCAAGAATTGTCCCCGGCTGCTGAACTAATGTAAACGACGATAACCTGCTCACTAGTATGAGAGTAGTCATGAACAACTCGATCATGAAAGAGGCTGTCTATACCTGACATCTCGTACATTTCTGTTATTCAATGCCTGTAATTCACTTCCTTTGAGGGTCAAAAATGTCCTCTGTAAGCAAGTGTATAAGTATATAATTATATATATGTGCATATATATGTCCCTATACAATTAATAACGAATCTTAAAAGCTGACTATTCATGTGGAAAAAGTCCCTCTTCTAGGGTTGACGCGCTAGAGGTAAATCCATTAAGGTTCCTCCTGGCTTCGTTAACTCCGAAAAGAATAGCATGTGCAAGATGAGTTACCGAAAGAAGCAATAAAGAAAGCACGAGTACATGTAGAACAGGGGCACAGATAATACCAGACAGATGAGCTCACTTTTAAGAGTTTCAAGATTTCCACGAATGCACAGGGAGAATAAAGTACGCGCTGGGTCCGTTACGATTCGTGCTGCAAGAGGTTTAAAATCGCTCCACAATGGTCTCGCCCCTCGGCCCTTCTCCAATTACAAGCATATTACTAATACAGTTTTCGTTTCTTTTGTAATGTTCAGATAGGAGCGAAAGACTAATTTCGATGGAAATTTTTATCTTCATTTCGATAGTATGTTCAATCAGTTGAACTATGCATCTTTGGTTATCATCATTAACAAATTGAAACGAAAAGCTATCCTGCCAAGAAGGCCGGATAGAGAGATTGAAAAAGATATATAAAGTGTCCTTGTCACACTCATACAACACCTGTTGTATGTCAGGCATACGGCAAATTGACTACAGTTTGCATTTGCACTAATGTCGTTTGTAGTGTAACTGTAGTATTGAACGTGGACAAGGACAAGAAAGATAGTTTTTATCTCTTGATGTTTTTTTATATGGAGGAGAAAGCGACGAAGTCGAAAAAAACGAAAGGAAATAAAATGCTGTCGGAAAAAAAAGTTAGGGCTGGTACGGATTATAAACTATCTCAGTAGTTAGGTAATATATAAGATGGCACCAGTCTTAGTACTTGTAAGTTGCTGTTGATTCGTCCCTAGTTATGAATTTGTCTCGTAACAACTTAGCCAAGGCGTCTTTGAACTCACCAACACTAAAGCCTTTTATCTGCTGCTTTACCGTTTCAAATAAATGGTCGTAGTCTAGCCCATTCCTCTCGCTCTTAACGGATCTAGTTATGCATGCCTTTAGTAATTCTTGGGTCCATTGGGAATTACTTCCTTCGTGGTGTGCAGAACTGGTTCTTTCACCGCCTGTGTTGCTACTTTGGAGAGACGCGGTTCTCGGTAAAACCACACGTAGTTTCCCATTTTTCACTTTTTTCATATCAGGTTTGAAGCTCTCGTTGATACTGTATGTGTTGTCAATGTCTCTTGTCAGAATTTTATAATTGCAGAAGGATTTTAAGACTAGCGCTAAGTCTTTGTACGCCAGTTTCGTTTGCTCTGATATAACTTGCAAGGTCAAATGATCGCTTTCGTTGAATAAAGTCAGCACACATGTTTGGAAAAGGGTCAATTCAAATATTAGGTTAGTTCCATCCTGTATGATATAAGGCGACTCCACTTCGCAGTGGTGCAAGTTCCACATCGGATATAGCTCTTTTTTGGAAGCATCTGAATCTTCCACTTTATTCTGCTCGTGATAATTACGGAGAAATTGGTTCCACGTATCATCCATCTCTTGAGGTAGGACAAAATTTTTCTTTACTTCGTTGGATTGCTGAAAAACTTTGGGAATTCTTTCTCTATCAAAGATAAGTGGGAAAAATGACTTACTGTTGTTTTCATTGTATGTCTTCCCGAACTTCACAGCAGCCTCGATATTCTCATAAAACGACAAGAAGGATGCATATTTGATTCTCAGATCTGCCATAACCTCTACCGGCTGAAAGAATTGCGATAAATAGGGTTGATATTGATCTCGGTATCGCATTTCATCCTCTTGTGAGACATTTGTTATGATTCTTTGTTTGAAAAGTTCCATGAGGCTGTCTTTGTAAACAGGTAATATATCCTTAATAAATGAGGAATTTTGATCACTTTGTAAGATCGTCTTTCTGAAAATTGATCTTTCAAAAAAATTAGGAAATGTGGGAAGGTTAACGAACTTCAGTCTCAATATAGGAAGATTTTCGTTGAGATACTTTATTTTCATATCTCTGGGGAGGTCTTTTTTAGTTGTTTTTATCTTTCTAACGATGATGAATAAATGTGACTCAAAATATTTGACATACTGTTCTATGGCTTTGCTGGTACTTCCAAGTAAATTACATAAATGGTACTCGATGGAATCGGAGTATATTTTGAGGTGATCTACATTAGCTAGCTGAACTACCTCATCAAATAGCCTTTCAGTATCATGATTGGATCCGTATGCTGCCTTTAACTTTTCTGAAACGGCATCATCACAGAATTCCTTGAATTTTGACAGCATATTTTTTGCTTCAAAAGCATTTCTAAACATCAATAAGCTAAAGTGTGTCTCAGTTTTGAAATATCTCTCTTTTTCTTCATCATAAGTGTCCTTCCCAATTTCTATGTATTCGCTAATAGACTTCTTGTTCAACAGTAGATGGCTTATAAATAAGTCATTTGCATCGCTGACCCATTCAGGGGAAAATAAAGATGCTAATAATGCATTCCTCGTCAATAGTACCTTAAAATTCTTGAAAGTTTCCAGCCTCGGCCTTAAATTTGATTCCTCACAGTAATATTGTCTGAGAGTTTTCATATAAAAATCTTTGGGGCTCAAGCCCTCTATACTAAAATTGCAGTTAGACATTATACGGAGCATAGGAACTTCCTTCTCTAACATTGTATTCGTTATTGGAAACATATGAATATAGTGATGAATAGTAGCGCTTACAAGGGTGGAAAATTCCCTTCCAAAATGTGACTTCATACATTCGAAAAGTTTGGAATCATAATACTGAAATATCGTTAAGGTCTCAAATCCTAGTTCTTTTCTTATCATGGGATAATTTACCGGCACATACGATATAATAGGACCAACGGCACCCATTACGTACTGAAATAGCTTGTAAAAAGAGGTCCAATTTTTGGGTATAATTTCATAAGAATAGTCGCATCTGGTCAAAAAGCTAAGGACGTGCGCGTCAATTATTAACTTCGCCAATTCATCACAAAATTCTTGGAAACTCAGCACAATTTGGTGTTGATGTAGCAGCTGAAACTTCTTTTGCTTTTCGTCATTCCCATTAAATTCTGAGTTGTAAGGAATGTATGATTTCCTTTGCGTTAATTCACGGCAATTGTTCAACATCTTAGGCATTAGCTTTCTAAATTTAGCGGCCTTTTCTTTATTACACTCCAATTCTTTCACGTCAGTTTCAGTTATAGTTTCAGCTAAAGTAAGGTGAAAAAACTCGTGCAGCTCAGCAATCATCGTTCGATACCTGGGATTTCGCTCATCGTTAAATTTATTGTATAGTCCTAAAGCGTTGCTTGCACTCGTATCTCTGCTTATAGACTCGTGGAATCCTTCTCTCTTGGAAACGCTCTCATTTATCATTGTTCCTGTGAACCCGTACGAGAATTTATACCAGTAAAAAAGATTGGTGGGTTTAATATCTTGAGGATTCCTTCAAAGTAGTCTTTTAGTGCAAAGATATCGATGATCTTCATTCGCATTGTTCATATTCATCATTACGCAAAGGATAGCTATGCGTTCCGCTTCGTCATACTTAATCAGGAATATTGAACATCCAAAAATCTCCGAGCTCACATATGTAGAATTTTTGATGAATACAAAAGAAGAAAACACTAGACTTTTCTTTGATGTTTACATTATGTCTATGATGCTAAGTAATTGGGCACTCTCCCCTCGATATGTGGGACAGCGAAACCTCATACATTGCACCACTTTATTTCACACACTTACACGATGGGCAAAAGACGCAGACGATAAATATCATGATATAAACTCAATGTATGAAAACATGTTTACACCTTCAAATGATAACGTTTCAATTTTGCAGGATGAAGGTAAATCTGATTATGATACGACGAAGACCAGCTCTATGCAAGAAGATATCAGTGCTTTTAATAAAGACTTGTACAATTTCTATAATATTGGATATGCCAAACAGATCATGTCTGCTTCACAATTGGAAAATATAGTAAAGGCAAAGGGCAGATTTGTTATACAAAGTTTATCCACCAGTCCTTATTATAATTTGGCCCTTGAAAACTATGTTTTCAAGAATACACCAAGAGCCAAAAGAGGTCCCGATAATTGCAGACTGTTATTTTACATCAATGATAGGTGCGCCGTTATAGGCAAAAACCAAAATCTGTGGCAGGAAGTAGATCTTGCTAAGCTGAAGAGTAAGAATTTCGAACTACTTAGAAGATTTTCTGGAGGTGGCACTGTACTGCATGATTTGGGCAATGTTAATTATTCATATTTAACATCAAGGGAGAAATTCGAAACAAAGTTTTTCAACAAAATGATAATTAAGTGGTTAAATTCATTGAATCCCGAACTAAGACTAGATTTGAATGAGAGAGGAGATATTATTCAGGACGGGTTTAAAATTAGTGGCAGTGCTTATAAAATTGCCGGTGGTAAAGCATACCATCATGCAACGATGTTGCTTAATGCGGATTTAGAACAGTTTAGCGGCTTATTAGAACCCTCACTACCGAACAATATGGAATGGGAGTCAAGTGGAGTTCATAGTGTAAAATCAAAAATCAAAAATGTTGGTATAATTACTCCTAATCAGTTCATCGCAGTAGTATCCGAGCGTTTTCAGAAAACATTCAAAGTTGACGGCGAAATACCTATATATTACTGTGACGAGTTTAAATCTATAAACGATGAGATTAAAGATGCTATGAACACCTTACAGAGCGAACAATGGAAATATTTTTCGGGGCCTAAATTTTCAGTGAAGATTAAAGATAAAGGCTTAACAATTAAAGTCGAAAAGGGCATGATTTATGATTGTGATAGAAATGATTTAATCGGCTTGGAATTCAAAGGATTTTTGGAGAATATTGACAGTTACACATAACGTTGATGAATATTTCAATTCACTTGTAAATAACGTAGGTAAATATCAAAATTAAAGTCTTTCACCGGAAACTGATTCAGCATATTTCAGCAGACGCGTCCTAGATTCACAGCAAACTTCAATATAAGCGACACATTAAGAGTGTTCGTACTTTAGATCTATAAGAACTATATTTTGTTACGATTCAGCTGTCTCTAAATGTGAACTGAACATTTATACTGTTGTTTGAGAAACCGACAGATAGTATTTAATTTTATCGATCATCTAAGAATAGCATCGGTATTCTGGTGACATTTATTGAATTTCAAAAACTGCCACCAGTAAAGTTGCACCAGTGGTTTTTGAGCATTTTTTGTCAATGTCGCTTAACCGTTCTTGAACTGTATCCTCTTGACGTCGATAAAATCATTTGTAAAAACCAGGCCAAATCATCATTGAATAATTTACACTGTGTCTTCAATGTCGCCATTTGGACCAATAATTATCAAACTGTTCACAATTCACTCAAAGTCCTTTCAGCAACATTCTTATGAAACAATACTTTCTTTGAATTTGTATGATGAAACAAAATTTTTTGGTTATTAGTCATTTATCACTCTCGGTAGCCAAGTTGGTTTAAGGCGCAAGACTGTAATTTACCACTACGAAATCTTGAGATCGGGCGTTCGACTCGCCCCCGGGAGATTTTTTTTAATGTGCTCTAAATAGAATGTGGATGAGATTTCTCTTGGCCGCCGTACCCTTCTTCATAATTAATAATTTCTTTCCATTTTGCAGGATTATATCTGATCAATGAGTGATTGTAAAGATTTTGTTTGTGAGAAATATGTGAATTTTTAATTTTGGTTATAACTTAATAATTGTTGGAATTCCATTTTTGATAAAGATGAAAATTGGTGAATTTTGAGATAATTGTTGGGATTCCATTGTTGATAAAGGCTATAATATTAGGTATACAGAATATACTAGAAGTTCTCCTCGAGGATCTAGAAATCTGTTGGAATAAAAATCAACTATCATCTACTAACTAGTATTTACGTTACTAG
>ERZ794947.10-NODE-10-length-150369-cov-125.424891_pt1 | contig 150369 bp, 96 predicted proteins | sample MGYA00511908_ERZ794947 | MGnify/ENA primary metagenome ERZ794947 (study PRJEB30137, sample SAMN04331400) | food metagenome | isolation source: control ferment replicate 2c | study: EMG produced TPA metagenomics assembly of the Comparison of meta-barcoding and...
CTTCTAGTATATCTACATACCTAATATTATTGCCTTATTAAAAATGGAATCCCAAAAATTACATCAGAATCCACACTCTCATCAGATGGACGATAGTTGATTTTCATTCCAACCACATTTGTGTTTTATGAGCGTTTAGGATGTTTTATTGTCATACTGACGTATCTCATTTTGAGATACAACAACTTCCAACAAACAGTAGCTCGCGTGGCGTAATGGCAACGCGTCTGACTTCTAATCAGAAGATTATGGGTTCGACCCCCATCGTGAGTGCTTTTTTTGAATAAGCTTGAAATTGTTAAGACATGCCAGCGTACCATAGTATTTCGCTTTACTGAGGTAACGACAGCAGATATCAAAAATTCATTTTTTCTTACCCAGAACAGAGCTCTTCTTCCACTAACGCTTTTAGTTAGGAATGTATACATTAACAGTCTATTTTTCTTGAAACCTTTCTTCACTGAGATACAACAGATAGATACCAACCAGTAAGATTTAAGTAACTCATGGCTGCGCAGAATGCCTTTGAACAGAAAAAGAGGGCAATTTTGAATGAGATAGACTCAACCCAACCAGATTTGTCACCAAAAGGCACTATAGATGAACTATGCCTTCCAATAATCGATCTTATCAACGCAAGCGCTGATATGGTGACAACTTCATCGTGTTCCGGTAGAGTCAGTGTATTCTTGGAAGGTACTAAGTCATATAACGGGGAGGTCAAGATAGGTGGTAAGGGACAAGGCGGTAAATGGCTTTACGTCACTCATGATCGTGAGAAAGTTATTGGCTGGTTAGATGAGTTGAAATCAAAAAGTGAGTTTTCTTTTGAACTATCTGGCAAGGAGATACCAACAGAGAAAGTAACGGGGAGTATCAGATATATACTTTATAAGTATGAGCCTTTCATATTGCACGTTAAATGCAGAGACTTTCAAGCAGCATCCAAGTTATACAACACAGCCATGTCTTGTGGTTTCAGAGAAAGTGGGATTGGTTCGAACAATCTGGTCGCAATCAGAATAAATATCAAGCTGGACGTACCGCTCGGTTATTTAGATGAGACTTCAGGCACTTTGAAATTTTTTGTAACTCCAGAATACGTAAGCGTTCTGGATTCTTTATCGTTAAGCAAATTCGATGAGAATACCAGGAAAATGCAAGCACTATATGATAGAATTGAAAAAGAACTCATAAATTGTGCGCCGGATGTAAATTCTAAGGTCAATATAATGCCAATCGAAACAAAGGAAGAGAGGAGAGAACGAAAGAAAAGAGAAGGTATGGAGAGACAACGTCAACTTAAGAGCCCACAAAATGTGCTATAAGAAAAGGGGACATACCAAGAATTACTCAGCCTTTATTTTTCTTTCTTGTGGCTCTTGCGTTCATTTTTCGTTGTTATATAATCTTGTTAATCTTTGACGGGATAAAAGCGTTATTATTTTGTAATATACACATTAAAACTTATTTTTTTTCTTAAATTTATCTGTATATGATGAAAGATCAGGTCTAGTTAATGCACAAAAAGGTTTAACACATGAATTAAAAAGGAAAAAGACTAGCTTATCGTTTCTAAAAGAAAATCTTTTAATCACTGTCCCCATCGTTATTCATTAATGCGTCGAACATATTAGCTCTTGGAGCTTGAGAAACTTCTTCGACTTTACGAGCATTTCTTTGGTTATTTCTGAAAGAACCTGTTTTCGTGGAAGCAAAACTATCTCTTTGGGTGTTTTGCATGTTCCTTCTGTTAGAAGAATATCTGTTGCTGTTCGATTGGTTGTGATTGTTGAATCTAGAATTTGATCTCTGACTGTTCTTTTTCTGACGTAATTGTTCTTCTTCTTGGTGGATTTGTTGAATTGTCTTTGGTCCGGCGTCTTTCTTAGCGCTGTTCCAATGCTTAATTTCCCTCAATTCCTTCACGTCTATCAACTTGAACTTTATTCTGTTCGATATGGTGCCACCGTCAATGATATGTTGTAACAACATAAATAGATTGTCGAGTAGTACCGAACCTTCAAGAGTTGCCTGGGGCGTAACAAATTTATCATGTTCAAATTGTTCACCCACAGTATTCAGTAATTCAATAACGGACTCTAACGTCTCCTCGGATGGATCGTTGTTTAGATCTTTCATTAATCTCCGGAAGCACTCAAACATCATCTTACCAGTTAATAAATTCAAACAATATAAGTACCCTATGAAACGTACTAAACCTAACCCTCTTCTCTTGGCGGCAGCCGCAATATAATACTCATCGGACATCATTTCAGGTTCTAGTGGATTACCATCTTCTCCAGCAGGCAACTTATCAGCCCAACCTTTCTCAAATTCTTCGTGACATCTTGCCACTAAATAATGCAACACAAGCTTTGGTCCATTCTTTCCTTCGTTCTCTTTATCTTTAATGTTTGGGTCAAGGTCTTTGACCACTTTGCCACATAACTGAGCATACATTGAAGACCAATGAGGTTCATCACAAGCCTTGTGGAAAATTTGTTCAATAACTATTTTCAATGTTTCGCCATCATCTTCCCACTTTGATTGGTTTGCTATATCCAAAATCTCAGAGGAGATTGAATCAAACATTTCTAAAGTTAACTTGTTTAATAGAGACTTCATTTTTCGTTCTACTTCTTCCTTGTCAAATAATTCAGTTTTGCCGTCAGGAGCTAACTTCTTTTCTGTTTTTTTAACCCTTGATTTAGGTATCCATCTATTAGCACTTGGAACCAACGGGGCGATTTCTTCCTTTGGAGCTTGCTCTTCTGCCTTTTCTGCAGCTTTTTCGCGATCTTTTCTGGAGGTATATCCTCTATTAGATCTTCTGTCGTCACCCATTCTCTTTGATCTTCTTTTCGATGAAACTCTTGAACTGGAAGTATGGTCCATACCGCGCATAGATGGACTTCTGAAATCGCCTCCAAATCTGCCACTATCTTTTGGTTTATTTCTGGCTATATGAGGAGGTATAACAATTTTCGAGGATACAGCTTCAACCCACGCAGGATCAGGCCTGAATTTTAGTTTATCTTTGAATCGCAGTAAGAAGGTAGGGCCATAAGTGTACTTAACGCTTGGTTTCTTGTATTTGATATCAGGCCTTTCAACATTTTCCGGATAGGCAAACTCATATATGTCAGAAATTGGTTGAGCCTTACCTAAAGTTTCAAGTAGTTGAGATACAGTTGGCATCTCAATATCGGAAGTGGAAGGTTCTGTCTCCTTCACTGTGTTTTCCTCTGTGGTGATTACGGAATTTATTGTTTCGTCGTCACTTTTATTTACAGTTTTTCCACCAGTCGTATCCGAAATTTCAGTAGTATCATCATCTTTAACAAGCTCATCAACATCCTGAGAACTGCTCTCATTCTCGGGTTCGTTAAAAGTCACGGATTTAGTTACACTTCCAGTTACATGTTGTGGAGTTTTACCACTTGGCCCTGATTTTCCATCAATCACAACTTCATTAGCTTCTCCCGTTGGTTTCGACGCTTCCTTAATAGGTTCAGATTCAATAACCGAGTTGGGCTTAGTTGTATCAGTATTATCATGATTTGAAGTTTCTTGCTTCTTCTCAGTTTCGGAAATTAAACCGTTTTTCTTTCTTTCCATGGCAGCTTTGCGCAATCTCACCTGCTCTAAAAATAATCTCTTAGTATTTTCTGCTTCAGAGGTAGATTTTTCATTAGATGTTTCGGTTAACGTATCTTTAACTGCTTCATTAGCAGGTAGTACAGGAGTTGCCTCCTTTTCAAAAGGGGTTCCTGATTTAGATTTCTGCTCTACCCCATCATTCTTCTCTTCACCTTTCGAAGCTTTCTTTTCTTCGTGGAATTTTTTCAAATTTAAACGTTCACCAGTTTTCGTAGTGATTTCTATTTTTGTAGTTTTAGGTGTAGAGGGAGGTTCGGGATTAGTGTTGAGTGGTTGGTGTGTATATGGTGGAGAAGCAACTGGAACCATTTGTTGGGGTATATAATACATCTGAGGAGCATAGTAGTTAGCTGGCCATTGCATACCTGGCAACATTGCCGGGTTATAGTCGTTGTTATTCAGTCTGTAGCCATTATTGAATCTGTTATTGTAGTACTGTGCATTTCCTTGACTATTATTACGATTATTGTATTTATTTGTCCCGTATTTGCCATTTTTCGACTGGTATTGCTTGTTATTGTGAGGTTCCCTTGCACTGTAAAGATTTTCATTGTAGTGGTTATTTGGCTGACTATTATTGGCTCCAGAGTATTGGTTATCATGAGGAGGAAATTTCTTGTAGCCATTGGCTTGCTGCGGGTGTGGGGGCGGTGGACCTCTTTGGTCAGTCATAGTGCCTACAATTGATCTATTGTTCTTTGTAATAAATTCTTTCTTTCAGAAACAGTAAAAACAGCCTAAAAATATGAAGTCGCCGTAGTAAACGTTATCTTCTAGTTACTATCAACACAGACGCCTTTTTAAATTCGAGGGTCAAGGCTGCTAGGCTGAGTGGTCGTTTGCTGTGTTTACCTCTAATCAAAAACTTATTATCTTTTTTTTTTTCAGTCCTTTTTGCAAAGCAGGTACCTACTATTTTTCAAAATACACTAAAGGAACGGGCCCCCCGGCTTAGTATTAATAAGGTCAGGACGGGGAAAAAGCAGCAATGCTCTGCCCCTCTGTTCTCGAAAAGACAAACGGTTGTTATATCCCGTATATCCAGCGGTATAATTTTGCCTCTTAGTTAATGCTAAACTATGATATTATACACATACACTAAGTAACATATACAATGAGCCAAGTGAAACGAATACATCACTTGAACAACTTGGCGACAGAAATGGCCGTTTCTTGGTTCTTGTTCATAACCTTACCCACAGCGAGTTCGAAGTCTTCTTGAGTAACATGTATTCTTCTTTCTCTTAAAGCATACATACCAGCTTCTGTACAGACACCTTTGACATCAGCACCAGAACAACCGTTCATCTTTTCAGCAACCTTTCTCAAGTTGATACCACGAGTTAGATTCATTTTTCTGGAGTGGATTCTTAAAATTTCAGCTCTAGCTGCGACACTTGGAGGTGGAAATTCAATCTTCCTATCTATTCTACCGGGTCTCAAAAGTGCTGGATCTAGAATATCTAGTCTATTCGTGGCCATTATGATTTTGATATTTTTAGAAGTTTCAAACCCGTCCAACTGGTTTAGTAGTTCTAACATTGTTCTTTGAACTTCTGAATCACCACCACCAGAACCTTCTACACGAGTAGAGCCAATAGAATCGATTTCATCCATAAAGATAATTGAGGGAGCATGTTCTCTAGCCATCACAAACAGCTCACGGACCATACGGGAACCTTCGCCGATATACTTTTGTACCAGTTCCGCACCACTGACCCTGATGAATTTACAATCAGTGTGATGTGCGACAGCTCTTGCCAATAAGGTTTTCCCTGTACCAGGGGGGCCATATAAGATGACACCCTTTGGTTGCGCAATACCCAAACTTTCAAAAAGTTCAGGATGTTTTACGGGCAATTCAATAACTTCTTTAATCTCCTTTATTTGCTTTGTCAAACCACCAACCATATCGTATGTGGAATCAGGAACTTTTTCCACCATCATCAACGAAACTAGTGGGTCAGCCTTATTCTCAAGAACTTTATGCAACATATAAGAGTCACTCCTTAGACAAACTCTTTGAGATGCCTTTAAGTCCTTCACGTTTATATCTTTTGCAACATCCACGATGTATTTTCCCTCAGGTTGCACTTTAACGAGAACTTTTTTGTCAGACACGATCTTTATAACTTCACCCACATAAGATCCAGGTTCCTGTAATAGACGCAGTTCGTCCTTGATAAAACGTACTTTGTCATTCAATGCATTCCTTTGAGCTTCCAGTCTGCGAACATTTTCTGTTTTGGAGCGGATCTTTAATTCTGTTTCTTGGATCTTCTGTTCAAAATATGGTTTGATACCACTTTCGTGGGTTTCTAATACTATATTGGAGGATGTTACAGCAGCTGTCATTGTCGTGATAGTATCCCACTATACTGTTGTTCCGTTTACATAAAACCTAACCTAACTGTTACTGATATTACAACTTTTGCCACCTCGCTCGCATTTTGACAGTTTTAAAATACGAAAATTTCCGAACAAGAATAAGGGTAGAGAAGTATGCAAAATATGATTTCATATTAAAAAGCCCAACCGAAGAAAAAGGGAAATAGAAAAACAAGTTTTCAGTCGCAAAAAGAGGTTAAACAAACGAGTCAGAAGCCAGCTCTTTCAAACAATGGGTATTATTGAAGAAAAGACTCTTTTTGTTACGTGTGGGGCAACGGTGCCATTTCCAAAGCTCGTCTCATGTGTGCTAAGCGACGAATTCTGCCAAGAATTGATTCAATATGGATTCGTACGTCTAATCATTCAGTTTGGGAGAAACTACAGTTCTGAATTTGAGCATTTAGTGCAAGAACGCGGGGGCCAAAGAGAAAGCCAAAAAATTCCAATTGACCAGTTTGGCTGTGGCGACACCGCAAGACAGTATGTCCTGATGAACGGGAAATTAAAGGTGATCGGGTTTGACTTTTCGACCAAGATGCAAAGTATTATACGTGATTATTCAGATTTGGTCATATCACACGCTGGAACGGGCTCTATACTAGATTCTCTACGGTTGAATAAACCGTTGATAGTTTGCGTAAACGATTCTTTGATGGATAACCACCAGCAGCAGATAGCAGACAAGTTTGTAGAGTTGGGCTACGTATGGTCTTGTGCACCCACTGAAACAGGTTTGATAGCTGGTTTACGTGCATCTCAAACAGAGAAACTCAAACCATTCCCAGTTTCTCATAACCCGTCATTTGAGCGATTGCTAGTTGAAACTATATACAGCTAGTTAGTAAGATTTTAAAAGACGAAAAGAACGGAAAGTAGGACAACTACCAAAAAAAGATGGAAGGTTTCTTTGGTTAGTTAGCAGTATCCGCGTAATGCCTTAGACGTTTTTGATTAGAAAAAATAAAACTTGATTTCGCCCAGGATCGAACTGGGGACGTTCTGCGTGTTAAGCAGATGCCATAACCGACTAGACCACGAAACCAGTTTTTTGATGTTTCGTTTAGGGACAAGAGTTCTATGAGAGTCCTCTAAAATTCTAAAAATAATTGTATCAACAACCGTCATGCAGCTGTTGTATCAAGAATCGACCATCATCTATAGACTATTGTTCATAGCTGTATTACAATATCATATAAGATGTAAGGATAGAACGTGAAGATCGAGAAACAGTCAGCAGATTTAATGGAAGCTGAAATGCACGGATTGATAATGTAATAGAATAAGTGACAACATCAGAAACGAAAGAAAAAAAAAATAACATTAATATAATTTAGAAATGTTAGTTTCCCTCTATGAACTCTCGTATCCCTGGGGAGGACTTTCAATATATTCAGTATACCTACCGTTCAAATGATACTCTAAAATATCATCTATTAAGTGGTATTCACGTTTTTCCCACGCAAGATTGAGTGCGTCAGGCAAAGCCGCGATCGCAGATTACTCTTCTAACAATATTAAGATCGTCAAGAACATCCGGTTTAACTCAAGCGCTTAATACAACATGTCGGCTTCGCTCAACTGCAGTATATTGTGTCTGTAACCTCTCCCGTCAAGTTTGCGCCACGGGCCCAATAACCAACTTCTGCGCCATTGTTACGGAAAAGTGGCCATCTTTGCTATGCTCGTAAGGCTAGCGCTCTCTAAGTACGCCAGCCCAAAAACTCCGCATCGCTCTTCATCGGAATTGCTATATCTACAGCCGACGGGCACTCTATGTATACTCATATCACAGCCACTGTTGCACTACATTATTCGCAGGGACTCCGAGATCGCTGAGCATGTTGCTAAGCAACTTACCAAGGTTGGAATGCATTATATAGTCCGATATAGACCCCGCTCGGACTATATTATATAAATTCAAATAGCACTTTCAACGAGTGTCTTAATCCGTCCTAGTTCCTGCTCTCGCTCCACGTTGTCATCCCACCCATTCGCACGGGTCTTCTGTGCGAATGAGCCACAACGGGGCCGAGTTCAGCGCGTGTCCGCCTACAACGTCCGCCAACTAGTGGCAATTGCTAGGCTACGCCGACCACGCTGACACGCACCGTTCTATTCGCTCTATGCTGCGGTGTGACGTGTGAACGCGCGATCGTTCGCAATCGTATCGTTTGCCAAGAAAAAAAGCCAATCGGAGAATCTGAAAATCGCTATTCGGCTTGCAGGTCGCACGCACTCAGAGTACGAAATGCCAAGTACCGGAATTTCCTTGGCCTTTTTTAAGTTTCTTCTCTTCTATTCTTTTTCCCCTTTCTTTCTTCCTTTGCTATCTGTCTGGTTTAAATAAACATAGTATTTTTTTGTGTCTAAGCCTCTTCCTCTTCTCTCGTACTTGCTCTACTAGCACTTTACTTAATCGCCTTTCTTTGTTTTCTTTCCTCGTTATTTGTTCTTGGACTTTTCCGCTCCAATTCCAACGATTGGCTTCAAAACACGTTCTACTGTCTAGCAATTTCTGCAGGTGCCATTTTTCTTAGGCTTATACCCTTTCCTTTTCCCCTTACATTTGATTTCTTCTTCAAAGTTCCTTATAGTATTATTGTCTAAGCTCTATTGAGTCAAAAGTAACAATCTAGACGAAAAAAAAAAAAAAATAGAAAATAGACATCCCCGAATACGCATCATCTCACGCACGTACAAGATTTTAACGTTAAAGCCAAAGTACGCTAGTATAGTATCATCAGCATCACCCTCACTATCGGTAGCATTGACCAAACATGTCGTTACTGAGACTGTGGAACAAAGAATCAAGGGCACCATCAAAAATAAAGAGTCATGGTATTGTTGGCAGTTACGGCAACAGCATGCTGGCCCATAACAAGGTGAAGCAATTTCGTATAGACATAGACGAACCGCATAGAGTATGGAAACCGAATGAAAACATAACCGGAGAAGCGGTCATTGACATAAAGAGAGACATAACTAACGTAGCGATCAAATTATCGCTAGTATGTGAGGTTCGCGTGAAAACGGGGAACAGTCCAACCTCCAAGAATAAGAGAATTGAGAAAACCTTAGAGAAGTCGACGTTTCTTTATGGACAGGACTACGTAAAGACAGCTTTTTCGGCTAAGGAAAAGAAACCGCATGTTGATAAAACCACCATTCTCAATGGTTTAAGCAAGGGGGAACACAGGTTTCCTTTTAGGATACGAATACCACGAGGCAGAGGAATGTTGAGCTCTATAAAGTTCGAAAGGGGCTCGATAACATACTTCCTCTCTTGCACTTTAGAATCCCTCAACAACATCAACGGATTAAAAAAACCAGAAGCAAGATGCGAACGTGAGTTTGTAGTCATAGTTCCGCTGGACGTCTCGAGGCTGCCCAAGCCGAAAATTAAGACAGTGGTTTTACAATCAGCATCCATGGTCCAAAACAAAAAGAACAAATCTACAGAGGACGAATCCTCATCGTATACACAATTAACTCAAAAGTCTACTACTTCTAATTCTTCTAGCAGTTCAGTAAACTCCAAGACGTCCCCCTTACCAAATAAAACGGTGACTATATCCGTAGACATACCGCAGGCTGGATTCATGATTGGTGAAATTATCCCTATAGACGTTAAGATTGACCACTATAAGCCTTTCTATGCCCCTGCGGGTCTCACCACCACTTTGGTGAGGATATGTAGGGTGGGCGGTGCAGGCAAAGATGATCCTATGGAGACTTTCAGAAAAGATATATGTCAGAGTATCTCTCCTATATATATTAACCCTGAAACGTTGCAGTTTCAATCTAGAGTTTATCTGAAAGTGCCCCTTGATGCATTTTCGACCCTTACTACTGTGGGAAAATTTTTCTCCTTCCAATACTATATCGAGGTTATGGTTAACTTATCAAAAAAAAACGTGGTTTACACAGAATCTAATAGAATAATAGGAACTCCTATTGGAGAACAAAATGGCTTGGGCGTAGAAAATAATATCAACCGTATCCAAAGGAAAATGCTACGTATGGTCAATCCAGAAACGTTGGAGAACGATTCTGAGGGTTATGAATCCAGTATATTTTTCAAAGATATGGTAAATGTGGAAAAGCTAAAGAGACTGAGGAATGTAACTGGTATGTCCATAGAAACCGTCATAGGAACGACGAGATCCGAACAGCAGCAATCTGATGCAAGCATCCCATCCCAATCCTCAATCACGGCTCCTCAAAATTCTCCATCGAATTTAAGAGATTGGTTGGCCCCATTAAATGCGTATGATAGTGACGATGTTCCAGTTCCAAAGTATTCGCCAAATGATAAAGTCAGTGTACCGTCGGAAGATAAACAAGAACTTGAACAAAAAAGACTACAACAGTTAGAAAGCGATCCTCCCCCTTGTGATGACTATTAAAAAGTGCAGGTAACAAGTCATATACTCGCAGCTTGCGCCGTGTTGGAACTAGGCGCCTTAATCATGTTTGCATATTTCCACTATCCCAGCCACGTAATGATCCATGACATTAACATAGAAAAAAAAAATCGAAGCATGCACAAACCTGAGATTTATATATGTTCATGTGTACTTAATATACGTTTAATGATCAAAACTATAGCCGTCCTCAGGCAAACTGAGATAAGAAACGAAAAAATAGCAGTAACGTAAACGTTATTCTATATTTATAAAGACGTCAAAAAAAAAAGTGATTGTGATATTGAGATGTAAGCTATATACCGAACTTTGAGCTCCCTCACGTGGAAAATATGATAGATTGTTGCCTCATCATTGCGGAACCGCATTTTTTTTTTGTATTTTTGCCTCCCTAGTTTCAAAATGCACCAAATTCTCCCCTTAATGCTTTTTGTTTTAAGTCCCAAATAGCCATCCTTTCATCATCGGGCAAGATAGAAATTTGACTGTCATTCAGTTGTAACACCTGTTTCAGTAGTTCTTTCTGTTTGTTAAGCACAGCTGGATCCACCACCTCGTTCACGCTATTGTTATTCGTAGCCGATGCCTCTTCTTGCGGCCTGGAAGCTAACGGGATCAAATCATCCACTTTACATATCCCATTCGTTAGCAATAATTCAGCCGTAACAAAACTCAACTGTGGACACAGCTCTAATAGCGAAACAGCATCTTCAGGATGCGCTCTTGTCCATTCTTGGAATTTTTGTAAAAATTTCAACTGCACCTCTTTCGGTTTTTTAGCTAGTTCGCTCGATATCATCATAGCAGGGGTGGTCATGTTTATGTTAACGTCGATACCAGAGGGCAATTCTGGAAACTTTTGACTTAGAAAATTGGCATTTCCGCTGTTTTGAAAGTCCGGCCCATTACTATTATTATTATTTCCATTGTTGTTATTGTTCCCATTAATGTTGTTGTACTGTTGTTGTTGCTGTTGTGAAACTCCCGATATATCACTATTGCTGGAGTAACCGCATTTCAAAAACCTAGAGCCTAATTGGTATCCATTCAAATTACGTACTGCGCTGGCACTGGACTCTAAATCTCTAAATTCAATAAACGCGTACCCTTTCGACCTACCAGTTTGGGGGTCGAACATCATTTTCAAATTGATCACGGGCCCAACATTACTACATAAATCAAGTATCTGCTCCTCCGTTTGATCATATGGTATAGAACCCAGATACACCACTCGGGATGGTGGGTTGTTCTGTACCCCCGCATTCACACCGCTCTGCCTATTCATTTTATCGTTTTCGTCTTTTCTTTCAATGTATTGATAATTAACGTGTCTATGTGATGCTATTGGTATATAGCCTTTCTTGTATATCCCTCTAACAATTATTACAAGTGTTTCTGTTTAAAGCAAGTGCTAGAAGTGACTCGGTTCTCTTAGGAAATTCTAAACGCAAGATTTCTCTTATGGTGATTGTAACAATTATGAGATACTTACTAGCCCACCTTAACTTTACGGACCTTCTTTTGAAACGATGCTTCGAATGACAACGCCTTTTTGGTATATAATATCCAATTTCATTATAGGGAAATTTTCAACTCTTACCCGCCCCACTATGCTGATATGACCAAGTGATCACTCGATGATGGGACTACGTATTGAAAAATATTGAATGAAAAATTACTCAAGCAGCAGAACATTCACAGTGTAGTCAGTCCGCATAAGAGCATTCATCATGGATAGTAAGGAAGTACTGGTACATGTTAAGAATCTAGAAAAGAACAAAAGTAATGATGCTGCAGTTCTAGAAATCTTACATGTCTTGGATAAAGAATTCGTCCCCACTGAAAAGTTACTGAGAGAAACAAAAGTTGGTGTGGAAGTCAACAAGTTTAAAAAATCCACTAATGTAGAGATCAGCAAGCTCGTGAAGAAAATGATTAGCTCTTGGAAAGACGCAATTAATAAAAATAAGCGTTCCAGGCAAGCACAGCAGCATCATCAAGATCATGCGCCAGGCAATGCAGAGGACAAGACAACTGTAGGTGAGTCCGTGAATGGTGTTCAACAGCCGGCCTCCTCCCAGTCAGATGCCATGAAACAAGACAAGTACGTCAGCACTAAACCAAGAAATAGTAAGAACGATGGTGTGGATACAGCTATATACCACCACAAATTACGTGATCAGGTACTAAAAGCACTCTACGACGTTTTGGCCAAGGAAAGTGAGCATCCACCTCAATCTATTTTGCATACTGCAAAGGCCATAGAAAGTGAAATGAATAAAGTTAACAACTGTGACACCAACGAAGCCGCTTACAAAGCCAGGTATCGTATAATTTATTCAAACGTCATATCAAAGAATAACCCAGATCTCAAACATAAAATTGCCAACGGTGATATAACACCTGAATTCTTAGCTACATGCGATGCCAAGGATCTGGCACCAGCGCCCTTAAAGCAAAAGATAGAAGAAATTGCCAAGCAAAACTTATACAACGCACAAGGTGCCACCATAGAAAGGTCAGTCACCGATAGATTTACTTGTGGTAAATGTAAAGAGAAGAAGGTATCTTACTATCAATTGCAAACAAGATCTGCGGATGAACCATTGACCACTTTCTGTACATGTGAAGCATGTGGTAACAGATGGAAATTCTCTTAGAATAGAAAAAGATGAGAGTAGCCACGGACAGAGCAAAGGAAACAATAGGAGGAAGGGACAGAAAAGCCTGTTCTGACTCTATTCGTAGTGGTATTTGACAGCCGGAATCCAGGAAAAGAAAAAGCCAAACATACAACCATATCCAATTTGTTGAAATGGCATATTCATATACGATGTACATATATACATATACTGCTGGTGTTAATTTTTTTTGTCTGTCTCACGTAAAATCGTTTGTTCGTCCAGTTACTTTTAATTATTTATGATTTTCATGTTTTCTTTATTAATCTTCTATGCATTAAATATGGCTCGGTCAGAACTAAAGAAATACAATTTAAGATGTAACAAAACCGACGAATAAAAAGTTAGAATAAACACAAGAAGCAGAAAGTAGATACTACAGCCACACATAATGCTAAGAGTTATATGGAAGCATAGTTCCAGAGTCACTCGTTCGATAGAACTATCGAACATTTCTACCACTAATCACACCAGGAGTTTAAGGAGGCTTTCCTGGATTTCTCCGAGAAGATTTTACGCTCAATCTTGGGACGACAGACAGCCTAATGACAAAATAGATGCACACATAAAGGTGCAGAAACTCATGGATCAAATAAATTCGAGGCCTAATGTTCTGGAAAAGTTAGAAAAGGTTAGCAATATCATGATCGAAAAAAAATTGGTTAATCTAGATGGGACTTCTGCCAATGAAGAAAATACGATGAAACCATGGCAAATGATTAAGATCTTAATGGACAGAGATCTGAGACACGCTATGAAGGAATTTAAATTGGAATTGGAAAAATCTGGCATACAGTTAGGACCTGAACAACTGGCCCCGCTAATGACCGTTTTAGGCCTTGAGAAGAAAAAATGAGAGGTGAAAGTAAAAAAACATTACCTATCTGTCTTACTAGCGCCTTCCGTGTATAAATATTACGTACTACTACATAAATACTCATTAGGAGGATTACATAATTTCCATTGTATCGTATACTAGGTCGCATCTTTGCATATTATAAAGCTTGCCAAATAGGGATATACTGCCAGCACTGTTACATTTGTCATATTGACATCATTATTTTTACTATTCACAAGGTAAGCACGTTTTTTTTTAGTTTTCTTCATCTAACCAGTCTAGGAACTCAGGAGCCAAATAAGTGATGATTAATCTGGCACCCGCCCTCAAGAAACCTTGATGAGATTCAAAGGCAATTGTCTTCAAATCAACAACACCTTTTTCAGCTGCAGCATGTAACATTGCGTATTCGCCCGACACGTGATATGCGCAGATTGGTAAGTCTTTACAAATTTCACTTGCATCCCTCATTATATCTAAGTAGAAAGTGGAAGGCTTAACAATAATACCGTCGGCACCTTCACTCATATCCCTTTCCAACGCCCTACGTGCCAGGCCACGACCGGCAGGAGGTAATTGGTAACATTTCCTATCACCATTCGAAGGAGCTGAACAAGCAGCATCACGGAATGGCCCATATAGATTACCGCTAAACTTAGCTGCATAGGATAACACGAAGGTCTTGTGAGCCAAGTTTGCATTTATTAAGCCTCGTTTAATATCTCTGATCCTACCATCGATCATATCACTGGGAGCCACACAGTGCGCACCAGCTTTAGCGTAGTTAACTGCCACAGCTGCTAATCTAGAGACACTACGTTCTCTATTAATAGTACCATCATCGTATAGAACCCCGCAATGGCCATGAGAAGTGTATTCACAGAGACAGACATCGCAAATAATATACAGTTCAGGGAAATACTCACGAATGAATTTAATACCTTGAATGACTGGCCCTGCAGGATCGTCAGCCGCTGTACCCACTGGATCCTTGGTACCAGGGATGAGAGGCACACCAAACAAGATCACAGAACGCAAACCCTTGGCCACTAATGGCTTTAAGTAGTCTTTTAGCCTATTTACACCGATTCTATTGATATTAGGTAGAGAGTCAATTTCAGTAAAGTCATCTGGATTATCGGAGATGAATAGCGGAAAAATCAACATGTTCTTAGTCAGTTGACGCTCACTTTGCCACTGTCTCAGCAGTGGGTGATTATAACCACCTGCTAGAACAGATGAGATTTCTGTTGGTTCTGTTTCCAAAAATTCAGCTGTATGCATGGTTTTGTCAATTTTCTAGGTATGAATTACTGGAGTAAGCAATAATATGAGTAAGCAGTAAAACTTTTTTTTATTTGGCTGATTGGGCAAGAAAATCAAAGACAATAGAGTGGCGCATAGATGTTGCTAGCATTTATTAGGTTGCCTTACTCTTATATAAATCAAGCGGGAAGCTTGCCTCAAGCCAATCACCGCACCGAACAGGGATTGCTCGTTTACCCGTATTTTGATTTTTTTTTCACCTTTTCCAATTTTTTTTTCGGCAACAATTTTTTGGATGATTTTTATCGTCGATCTTGGAATGATGATGTATTTCGGCGTCTCTATAAGACCCAATAAAGTAATTCGGTGACACAGGCTTGTAGCAGATAGAAAACGTTCCGAAAGATGGGTTCCAATTGATGTAACACTTCTTTTTTATATATTCATGTGGACGTGTACGCCTTCTTCCCTTCTTTGCCTCTTGTGCCACTGTTAATCCTCTTAAGCATATTGTTTTTATTTACAGACATTGGCTGACTCACCAGAAACTATAATTGACGCTGATTTCTAGTTAATTAAAAATAAAATATATGCAAGAATTAGCACCAGGCAGTCATTTCTGTAAATTGCTTTGTTTTCTATTTCAAATTTGTTTTTTGTATATGTTTCAATGTTCTCGTGACAATGCAGGCTTTTTTTTGTGCGAATTAAAGTAAAGCTAATCAAAACTAAACAATAATTTATCTTGTTCCCGAAAGAGTGGATCATGAGGAGGAAAGCTAACCGTCCAAGATCCTATATAATTTTTGAACTGAAAACCAACTGTTCACCTAGAAGACAGGTATCTGGATATGTAACTACACGCTCTATAAATACAGAAATCGTAAGCTAATCAATATAAATGTAAAAGAAAATAGGAATTGCTGTCGATAGATTTATTTACTTTTGTATTGTCATCTGTGTTCTGTGCCAGTACACCGGACTCGTATGAGCTGTATGGTGTCGTTTCAATAGAATCTACTGTAATAATCACACAGATTAGAAATTATTTTCAAGATTAAATATGACAATACACCTTGGAATAAAAACACAGGATCTAATAGTGGCCCAAAATGAAGCTCGACGTGAAAATAATAGAGCCGTGATTTTAATTTCATGATTGGAAGACGTTTTCAAGGATGGTTAGACTTTGGGTCTGAAAGCACTGTCTCGTAGTCCATATATAAAGAAAATCTTATGGGAAACTGGTTACATTCTAATGATTTTAGCAACAAGTTGCAGCTAAGAGTTTGAATATCTGAACGAAGTTGTCGGTACTTCTGCCACTATCAGTATAAATAATTGCCGCCGTTCCATGATATGGAGAGCATGGCAAGGTTTACTCTGATCTTGGCCATTCTTCATTAATTTGTCGTGTGAAATGCGCAGTAATCAACCAATTTTCTGTCAGCGGTATTTGAAGCCCTAAGATGACACAAATGAGAAAGCGTTTTCTCAACTAGTAATGCCAAATTCCTCCCTTCTATAAAAAGCCCCTAACTCCGCTGCATTCAATTGCATTTTTCATTAAAAGAATACCTTGAATAAAACCATGCGGGAACATATAGATATATAAAGCAGAACATTTTTGCTCAAGAACAGAAAGTTCCAATGGTTATCTATAGGTTCCGTTTCAGCTTTACGTACCTCCCAGTCAAGGTACGATTCAAAGCCTTTTAATTTTTTATCCCAAATAGAGCACGATGTCGCAATCTTCTGAGTGTTAAACTGTCGCCAAATCTGTATTTGGGTATAGCCATTTCTTCCAAAATTGCTAGGAATGGCCTTATAAGCTATATTGTGCTTGTGTTTGCGTTTGCGTTTGCATTTTTTTTTTTGTTATTTTATTACTTCGTCGCAAGGGGTACAAGAGAACTCTTATCCAACTGACCACAGCTTTGTCACTAATTTCTCTCCAGAGGGGAATGTCCCTTTGAGATTATCGAACAGGAATGATTGGATCTATTGCACTAAAATGACCCAAAAACGCTCTAGTCCATGCTGCATCCTATCTTCCATCAATACAGAAAATAACAGAAGGTTCATCAGCTCATATATAGAGAAGAAAGAAAAGAAAGAAAAAAAACTCTGTGTAGTGTAATACAACTGACTAACGCACCCACCGAAAGAGGGTCCACGAGGAATAGACAGTGCATTATACAGAACGTGCTGAAAATGTAGAACCTTCCTTGTGAATTTTACTCCTTGTACTTCCTGAGATAATATATGACCTTCTGAAAGGTAAAAGAGCGACCTTGATCCTGCAAATTTAGCGAATATTTGAATCGATTTTCATATTTTTTCTATATTAAAGCCCAACTACTGGGACCGAATTTTTTCCCCTACAAAGGCTAGAAGACGGTGAAGCCTTCTTGTAATTTTTATTTCGTTTTAGTTTAGTTACAAAGTGCTTTTGCCATTGCATAGACGAGCAGCTTATCCCATAATGAATAAATTCTATTCAAACTAATAATAACTAATAGTTGCTATAGTCACACCTTTTCAACAGATAAGTGGTTGTTTGGCCGAGCGGTCTAAGGCGCCTGATTCAAGAAATATCTTGACCGCAGTTAACTGTGGGAATACTCAGGTATCGTAAGATGCAAGAGTTCGAATCTCTTAGCAACCATTATTTTTTTCCATTTAAAATGATCTTTTTACCGACCAGGCGTCACTAACCACGAAAACATAGTTTAAGGTATTTTCCGTTTTAGGCGCAATGAATATACTGCAACGTGCCTATTGAATCCTATTCGAAATCACCTCCAAAGTTATGTTGCCGATTAGGCAAATACTCTAAAAGTATAGTACTAAAGAACTACGTAAAGGTAAAATAAAACACCTGAATTTCATTTCTGAAATGAAGTACCATCATGAAATATGATGAAAGTCAAGACTCGTTGGGTCAATATACACCACAAAAAAAGGTACACACGAATGGTTTAACCCTTTCGGTTCCTTCTGTAAATCGAAAAATGCCCTTTATACAGCGGGTTGGTCTCCCATCAAAGTTGAGAAGCGATTAGAAATTAGGTTACCTAATGAATCCATAAATAAATGGAAAACGCTATTTTGTTCGAACGATGGAATAAAAATATGAACGGGTGTCATCGAAATTCGGTGTATTTTTTGATCGGGCCTGATCTGGCTCGGGTTTGGCACAATTTGGCTTGGTTAGTTCGGCAAAGCTTATTTAAAGAACCTTTTTGGATAGCCAATTGAGAGACTTGAAATAGAAAGATCGTAAGTATTTTTATGAACGCAAAATCAATCTTGGTAGCCCAGTTAGTTTCTCTTCACTAATTCCGGAGAACAAAAACATATCATACGATTGTGTGAGATTCAACAAAAATCGATCAGAAATTTTTTTTGAACAGAATAGTCATGACTACTGAAAAAACCGTTGTTTTTGTTTCTGGTGCTACTGGTTTCATTGCTCTACACGTAGTGGACGATTTATTAAAAACTGGTTACAAGGTCATCGGTTCGGGTAGGTCCCAAGAAAAGAATGATGGATTGCTGAAAAAATTTAAGAGCAATCCCAACCTTTCAATGGAGATTGTCGAAGACATTGCTGCTCCAAACGCTTTTGACAAAGTTTTTCAAAAGCACGGCAAAGAGATCAAGGTTGTCTTGCACATAGCTTCTCCGGTTCACTTCAACACCACTGATTTCGAAAAGGATCTGCTAATTCCTGCTGTGAATGGTACCAAGTCCATTCTAGAAGCAATCAAAAATTATGCCGCAGACACAGTCGAAAAAGTCGTTATTACTTCTTCTGTTGCTGCCCTTGCATCTCCCGGAGATATGAAGGACACTAGTTTCGTTGTCAATGAGGAAAGTTGGAACAAAGATACTTGGGAAAGTTGTCAAGCTAACGCGGTTTCCGCATACTGTGGTTCCAAGAAATTTGCTGAAAAAACTGCTTGGGATTTTCTCGAGGAAAACCAATCAAGCATCAAATTTACGCTATCAACCATCAACCCAGGATTTGTTTTTGGCCCTCAGCTATTTGCCGACTCTCTTAGAAATGGAATAAATAGCTCTTCAGCCATTATTGCCAATTTGGTTAGTTATAAATTAGGCGACAATTTTTATAATTACAGTGGTCCTTTTATTGACGTTCGCGATGTTTCAAAAGCTCATTTACTTGCATTTGAGAAACCCGAATGCGCTGGCCAAAGACTATTCTTATGTGAAGATATGTTTTGCTCTCAAGAAGCGCTGGATATCTTGAATGAGGAATTTCCACAGTTAAAAGGCAAGATAGCAACTGGCGAACCTGGTAGCGGCTCAACCTTTTTGACAAAAAACTGCTGCAAGTGCGACAACCGCAAAACCAAAAATTTATTAGGATTCCAATTTAATAAGTTCAGAGATTGCATTGTCGATACTGCCTCGCAATTACTAGAAGTTCAAAGTAAAAGCTAAAATTAAGCTTTCGAGAAAAACTTTCTTTTAACCCCTCTAATCTAAATATAAACATATAGCTTATAGAAATGAATGAATATTTTAAATAGTTACGGATACAAAGAGTTCATTATAGTGCGGGCAGTTAGTACGGTATCGATTTATCATTGGAGATCTGCAGTGTTACAGAAGCACTGCTCACCAGTTGTCTACGGAAGGACGTTGAGATAGTTTTACCACGTTTGAGCTAAAAGTTTCTACCACAAGAGCCTTTATTTGCACATGGCAGTGAATGCATGATTAAGGATATGAAGAAGAAAGGAATAACTAGGAATAAATTTTATTTAGAGAGGGTATGATGAAAGGAGAGCCTCGTTATTTATGACCTGCATTTTTATCAGCATCTTCTTTCCAGCTCCCGCTAAACATGTGCTTTACAAAAGCCATTTTGTCGTCACTCGACTGGGCGCCCATCTGCCCCACATCTGGTGAAAAACTTGTTATTGGTAGAACCATCACATCATCAACGATAACTGGTTCTTTCAAAAAAGAGAAGAATTCCCAGGGCATTGAATTTGACGATTGCAAAGACTCTGATATTTTCTTATAAAATTTTCTTGTTGATTTGGACAGCGTATCGTTATCAACATCTTTTGCTGGTGTGGTGGCACTCTCACTACCTTCTTCGTCGTTCTTGTTTAGGTTTGGGTTGATTAACAAGATATCGCTATTGTATCGGAGCACATTGTTCATGTATTCGAAAATAATGTCGGAGAAAATACCTGGACCCGTCCAATTCATTATATCTGAGCCATCAACATTTTTGTTATTTTTCAATTCGGAGTGTTTGTAGGTCTCATCATGACGTCTTTTGTGCCTATAGTTTACGTTGTAGTCTTCTTCAAATCTTGGATCAATCATTTCACTGACAGGAACTCCTGGGTTTTGTACGCTCGCCAAAGTCGTTGCAGTAATATTTAAGATCAATTCTCTTAGAATTGGGTGACCTGGTTTGGCTTGGATAGTCCATTGACAAAACTGGATCCTACGAGCATACCATTCACTCCAATCATCTCTGTCCGGATCTGCCTCAATGCCGATGACCAAACCTGGCTGGTGTGATATCTCATCACTTGAGAGAAGTGAGGGCTTTGAGTTCTTATAAGGAATAGGTTTATTCAAATCTATTATGTTGTTTAGCCATGACTTATTCTGAGAAGGCCATGAATCAATTGGCTTCAAAAGCATAGTATCCATATCTGAGTAAATACCACCTCTTGCAAATAATAATAGGTACCTTAAAAAATCTGCCTTTAGGATATTTCCAGGCATCAATTTAAACGCTTGGATGACTATCGGAACGGGTGCGTAAAGATTCTCCAAAAAAGGGATAATAGAATCATCCGAAATCAGAGAATATTGGTAATCCGGTGAATACGAACCAGACCATGTTTTTTGATAGGTTCTGAACGAAGAGGGAAAATTCTTATCATCTGCGCCGACTTTCCAGGTCTGCCACACCCTTTGCGGGATGGGGGCCTGAGAGTCGTAGGGAAACGCAAACGATAATTGATCACGTAAATTATGCAATTGATTTTTTTTCTTGTTAACTGTAATTTGTTTCTTCAAATTTATATCTTGTGAATGAGAAGTCGTAGGGAGAAGAGTTTGCTTGAAATCATCTTTGCTAGGGTAAAACTGAGAAAGCAGCCTTTTGTTTGACAAGTGAAATGTCAACAAAGAATAAATAAGAAGTACGGTTACGACTATTGTTTTTGATTTCCTTGTAGCGATCAGGTGGGACAACTTCCTAGACATGATCTCTTCTTTCTTTTACTTGCTTTCTTTTTCCAAATTGCTATTATTGCTCTTGAAATGAAAACGGAATCAAAGAACTAAAACAACCTATCCCTATTAAATATAAAAGGATGCAGATGGGGAGAGAGAATGTGGATTGGCGAGAAATAATGTCGGTATTCGAAGAAGGCAGAAATACTAAAGTGGCTACCAAGCTACCAAACTACCTTAATGCAGAAGTTTTGACGTTGCTGTCCCTGCAACGTGAAAAGTCCAAAAAGGCGCGTTTAGTTGAGGCCCAGCCAAATCTTTTCGCGGTGGGCCGGCCAAATAGTTTAAGCAATTTACCCAAAAAAGAATAAAGAGAGGCGTAAAGACGTTAGTTAATATTTTATTATTCCTTCTCCATATGTCGGAATTCGGTGTACATACATATATATAGATATTGTTATATAGATTTGTGCATTTGCAAGCCACCCTAGTTCATCAGGTTGAAGAAGTATTATTCAGCTCTTATTTATCCACGACATTGATGTTGTGGGCCTTCAACTCTTCCTTAACCTTATTGATGACTTCGGGATCATCGCTGATGGGTCTTGTGTAATCCAGCAGGACAGTGGTCTTATAACCTAGTTCTGCAGCGGAAATGGCGGTGGCTTTGACACAATACTCCAAAGCTACACCGACAATGTAAACCTCGTCTGTATGATGCTTTTCTAAGTACTTGTTCATGTCGGTCTTATGGAAGTTCCAGATGTCGTGGAAGGCGGAGTAGTATTCACGGTCAGTCAAGAAACCCTTGTCGACAATCTTAATGTGCTTAGTGACCACTTGGTCCATTATTTGGTCAACCAATTGACTACCCCAGGTGTTTTTCACACAGTGTACGGGCCACAAAATACCCTCTTGCGTGGAATCATCGCCTGGCCTTGGAGAGTGGTAGGTGTATGTTGAATAGGGTTCTTTATCTTTATGGTTCTTTGCGAACGAAATATGTCTGGAAGGGTGCCAATCTCTGGTGACCACAATCCTGTGCCAGTCTCTATCAGCATCTTGCATCAAATCCGAGATAGGATTGATTAATTCCTCACCTTTTGGAACAGTCAAGGAACCTAAAGGTGAAATAAAATCATTTTGCATATCAACAACAATTAAAGTCTTCATTTTTGTACTGTATTTTATTCTTTCTAACAAAGATATAGATAATCGTAAAAGAAAGTTTTGTTTGAAGGTTTCCTCACCTATTGCATCCAACCAGGTACCAGTTAAGAGTACATTGTATATGAAAATATATATATGAGTAATATATATATATATAGTTTTATTAATAACTATTAGCACATCATAATCGTATCTGGAGACACATACATAGTGGGCCAAACGGAAACCCCTGCCCCTTGAAGAACTTTTTTTTCATAATTCACTTTTCCAGTACGTAACACCACGCGGCGCCCCTTTGTGGGGCCTGCCCCTTTTTTTTTTTCTTTCTTTTTTTTCGGAAACATTCCGCGAGATTTCGGCACGTCCCAAATGATATCGAGCTAACACGTATAAAGCGATAACGTATATAACGACGTATGATTTTAGCAACGGAAGACGTTAACAATGACATATGGATATTTATTTATATATATAATATAAAAATTTCATTACCCTGTGTGCCACCTTGATCCTTGACTTAATATATTTTTTTCTGCTTGGATCTCGGCGGCAGTTTTTTCTGTTTCATATAAGGAGGATCGTAGGGAAAGAGGAAAAGAAAAGGCATAATTAACCAATAGCAACAATATAAGCAGTACAGAACCCTCACCACCAGAATGCAGAAGTGTGCTGGCCATGCACCACTGGTGACTGCAGCCTCGCGGGTCTCCCAAGACACCGTAGACGCTCTTTTGCAAGCTATTTTAAAGGCCTTCCATAAATTAGCTTCGATCGACAGTCACATTAATGATCCTGTTGAAATAGCCTTCAAGCTCATAAACTCTTTTAAGTATCTGCCAATTTCAGGCTCTTCTGTAAAAGATTTTGAGTCGGAACTGCGGGAGTTAGACGTTTTTTCTCCCCTTTTGCAGTCAGCCGTTACTGCTGCTAATAATAGCAATATCATATGGGACCTTATAGCGGTGTTATTTGCATACATTTCCATCCATAAACAGCTCCATCCTTTGATCCTGCACAATCTGAACATATGGAAGGATTTTATGGCAGATAATGACGAAGAAACGGCGACAACCACGGACGGGGACTCAATGAATTTCGGCGTACTGTCGCTTCTTTCCATTGTTCAAAATTTTGAAGAAATAACGCCAAATCTATTTGAGTTTCTAAAGCTCGGTTTGAGATCCACTTTACTCAAGATATGGGTAGCACAATGGCAAAGATACGATCCTTCGGCAACGAACTTAATCAACGGTGATGAGAAAATTTCTAGCTGGATAACAAAGGATTACCAGGTGGATTTTTTTATCATCACTTCATTAGCATCAACGTCCTCATTAGAAGTTTTGCCATCTCATTATTTTGTGTACAAGATCTCTAAAAGGATCTCTCACTTCCCAAATTTAATTGATCCTAAACTATATCGATCTGCAATTTCTACAATAATGGAAAATGGGATTTCAGACAATGGTGGTGGTGAGAACTCCAGCGACAAAATTGATCCGACTGATTTGTCCTTTCACTTACAAGTTTTAATGGAAGTTATTGACCATCCTGAGTTGAATTATTTGCAGGAAAATCGATTAATTTTGTTGCTCGACATTGCATTAAATTATTTAATCCTGGTTCCTACTCACTGTTTACATTCAAACTTTGGTGAATTGGGCTCTACTCAAAGTTTAGCATCCACTTTAAATATCATTCAGTTCCTTCTATCGAAATTCTTAATCAACATGGGCAGTATTTCGCAATTAATTAATCAATACAACAGGAAATGCATCACTACTAATAACATCAATAATAACAACATTAACAACAATGGCGTTATTAATGGTAGTACTAACACCACTAGTACTACTACTACTACCATCACTAATAACAATAATAATAGCAATAATAGCAGTATTAGTAATAATAACAGAAAAATAGACTGGACGCAATCATATCAAACGAGGTACCAAATTCCATACTGGTTTGAGGACTCAATTTTGCCACCAATTCCGCCTATTTCGAAATCGCTTTTCACTTTTGACAAGAACCTAGACCATGAGTCGGATTCAATTATGATTGTAAATGATGTATTACGCTGTTTGAATTTAACCATTCTTTTAATTTCTAAACTTCTAAGGGATTATGATGACCTGAAGATTAACCCACTAATTCAATCATCAGATGATCACAGTAATGAAGACAATCATGTGATAATAGAACAATACATGCAGCTTTATCTCGTTCCATTATTTACTTCATTATTATTGGCCCAACAATTAAAAGACCGAGGCCAAGAACGAGATGAAGGACATAAAGAGAAAGAGGAAAATATAAATCTCATCGGGTCTTCCTCAGTCAAGAAATTATTTTCTCAACTAATTTTTTTTAGCTCTTTGAAATTGTGTGAAAATTTGGTCATAAAGGAAAAAAATTTAGCACTATATCATTTGATCAAATTCGCGACAAAGGTTTCTCTGGATGATTTGATTTTACAAAAAATATCCATAAACTTATTGAATCATTTGTTCTTCCATCAAATTAGGGATGGAAGTGATGATGATAATTTAATTAAAAAGTTATGTTTAAAAAATCAACTTTCTTTCCAAGCTTTGAAAGATTACATCACATTGTGGAATGACGGTTCTGAAGTTTATAATGCATTTTATAAGGAGCTTTTCTATGAAGAGCAACCAAAGATTAAGCCAATAAAACTAACAACATCTGACTTGCTGAAATTATTCCCTGAGGATGTTCAATTTGTGATATCCACTCCACCAAATACAATAACTTCAGCATCAACAAGCGATAATTGTACATCATCACAATCAGCTGCGCAGAAAAATATTGAAAACTTTACTACGTTATCGAAGTACGATGTCTACTCGTCCACATCTTTCATACCGTCCACGTCGAAAAACACTAACACTAACGTTAGTAAGCAGCAGCAGCAGCCTCAAAACTCTACTCCATGTTCTTCCAACAGGTTTTTGTTCAACAAAAGCAGCCTAATTTCTCAGGAAAGTAATGGTAGCAACAATAACAGCGGCACACAAGGACCTGGTTCCATGAATGAGAGTTATTCTCTTGACAATTCATTCAACACAACCAATACCAATATGACGAGACAACCAACCACCTTAACTAGAGCAACCGATGCTATGACTACGGCACCTACGACACCAACTCCATACAAGAACACTAGTGGAAGCAGCAATAACAATCTATGGATTGAATCGCCCATGACAAATTTCAAGGGTTCCACCATCAGTAAAAGTACTAATAAGAGCAAAATGGTTAATACTGGTAAAAATTATATTTTAGGGGGCCACAATAAAGTTAAAAACAACAGTAGAGCTCAATCAATACATATAGATGACTTTGAAAATGAGAACAATTAATTATCTCTGCGGAAGACTAAGACAATCAAAATATGTATTCTTACTATCATAATTAAATATTTTTATCGTTATTAATTATTATTATTATTACTATTATTATTATTATTATTATTATTATTATTATTTATTATTTATTAATTATTAATTGTTAATATTATTAATTCTTGTCTATTGTCTTTTGATTTATCTGCACCGCCAAAAACTTGTCAGCGTATCAGTCCATGTGTGGGAAGGGCAACGGTAAACTTCTTATGGGTGGTAATGTTTCCAGTTCTTGAACTTGTGAATCCGACTGAGAAATGGGGGTTTGTTGGGTGGATATAGCAGTATTAATCATATTCACCCTTGGTGACAATAATAACGGGGTTGTACTTAACGAACTACTGGAAGCCATCATTTGATTTTGATTTTGATTTTGACTTTGGTTTGACGTATTTTGTGATTGCAGTAGGGTATGTTGCTCTTGCTGCTGTTGTTGAACGTTCAGTAATCTGTTGTTCAACTCCTTTTGGAAATCAGGAGATGATGAGGAGGAATGCAAGTGATTTTGGTTCATTACATACCCCAAAGTGTGCAAATTCGTACCACTAGTGGATCTACTTAGCATTGTCGTGGGCGTGGAAGTCTTAGATTTCTTTCTTGATTGCTCTTGCAAATAGTCTTGCTCAAGGTTATCGATACTAGAGTTAGACGGGTCCTTTAGTCCGTCTTCTTCATCCTCACCACCAGTAGTAAAATCAGAGTCAGATTCGTTGGTATTTCTTTGGCCAACCAACAAGTCGTTCAAACTTAAAACTGAACTTGGTCTCTTCAACTGTACGGAACTCTGAGTTTGTGCTCTGAGACTTCCATTGTTGTTTGGATTTGCATTGTTCAATCCTTGAAAATCCGTTAAAGATCGCGGCCTTGGTAATATAACAGTGTTGGAATAACGTGGTGAAAGAGAATTTTGTTGTTGTTGTAGTTGTTTCTGTTCAGGACCGTCTATGAAAACAGTCCTTGGCGCACTGCTAGCAATGGGCGTCATCATTTGTAGGGACGATAACGCGTTCAGTTTCAGTCTACTGCCACTATGGCTATCGCTCAACGAAGACAAAGCAGTGGAAGCGGATGAAGTTTGGTAGTTCATATTATTCAGTGCTAAAGAAGGTGGAGGCTTCACCGAGACGGGAATCTTAGCCATCGTTTTGGGAGAAGAAACCATATATGGGTCATTCCCACCACTTTCGCCGATTTCGAATTTGGTTTTTCTACCTTTTCTTGTAGAAGATCGACTTGAATTTTCTTTCGGAGCAATAGCAATAGGAATTAAAGGCGATAAGTGTTGCTGTGGTAATGGCGGTAAAAAATTTGCCGTATTTGAATCTGGTATACTGGTAGCACTAGAACTAGCACTATTTATTGGAGAGCCCACAACCTTCTTCTTTCTGCCTCTTTTACCTCGAGGGTGGGAGTTTGTATGAATTCTTCTGTGTCTCGTCAGTTCATCGCTTCTACTGAACCTTTTCACACATCCGGGGAAGTCACACGCGTGAGGCTTCTCACCTGTATGAATTCTCATGTGTCTCGTCTGATGTTCCAGTCTGTGAAAAGCTCTATGACAGATAGGACAAGCATGTGGTCTTGGCGCCTCTGACTTCGCAGCTACTTTGGACTTGCTTTTACTCTCCTTCAATAGTGACCCATCATCAACGTTAGACACTTGTGTCATTGGATATGGGCTTTGCATGGCTATGGTAGTATGTCGTCTCCACTATACTCAACTCTCGTGTAGTTACAAGCGAGCTAGAATAAATGGCTCTCTTATCTTCGAAATGCTTTACCGGGCTTTCTTACTCTCCTTTGTCTTCGTTAATGAGTACTGGGGTGAAAAAAAAAAAGTTATAATAAATAAATTATCCGAGAACGACTATTCTCTTTTCTTTTTTCTGCTTGCTCTTCCCCACTTTTCTCGTCCAGCCTGTTGTAAAAATTTGTTGTTGCTTCTTTCGTATTAGTTTTTCCGAAAGAAAGCGCCGCAGGGCCTTTACCATCACTCCAGGTTTTCCCGGAGTGGGGTGGCAGTCCGCAGTCTCTCGCGAAATCAAAGGCAACAAGCAGACACGTGGAGAAAAGCCAGGAGAACTCATGAGCTCGAACAAGCATGCTAGCAACTAAACAAGCCGGCCTACGCCACTCTGGAGTTTCTCGCGGGGCCCGGCCGCTACAGGTTTCCTGAGAAGCTATTATAATGGCAACTACATTCATCAACACTCCATAAAATCCTATCGAGTTACACTGCTAGTGTCGCAATTGCGCTTTTCTGCTGCTTAATTGTGGGCCCCAAGCTCTTATCACTTGCTACCATCCTATAAACTGTATGGAATGCCATCACAACTTTCGGAAAAATAAAGCGCTTTTTTACGCTATTAGTGGAGATATTACGAATTAGGCACAGGGAAGAAATAGATAAAAAATTCATGGGGCCAACCCCAGACGTCAATCTTCTACACGTCAAGTTTTGAAAAAAATCAAATAAAAAAATAAAAAAAAAAACCGGCGCGAAGGAAACGTGCTGGCTCGCTAACTTCTAGTCTTACTGTACTGACTACCTTCCAGTCCTACTGGTTATACTGCATTGTACGGCAACTTACACACCCCACGCACTTACTTTCCTCCACAATGCCATCTAGAAAAATCGATTACCCGCTAATTTTCCGGGAAAAAGTCGATTAATGTAGGTTAGTGGCAGCTATGCTAAGCAATGATAAAGGAACCATACACGATATTTCTACAGAAGGCTATTAAATAGGGTGAAATAGGATGAAGCAACAATCAAAAATTATGAAAGCATCCGTTTTCTCGCTATTCTAATAATGGGACAGAACTGCCAATTCTTGATCTGGTGATCCATACGATTAAAATAGGGGTTCATCGCATGGAAAGTCTGTAAATCACACTTGCCTACCATAAGGAAGTCATCAATTCCCGAATTTTAAACGGGTTTCTATGAGTATTTGGAGGATGTTCATTCTTGGTAACATTACTGATGACATTCAGTGATACACTGCCTTCAAGGAAACACACGCGATAGAGGCAAAACAATGTTGCAACGGCAATTAATTTCTGTCATTGTAATGAATTTCTGCTCGTTGCTTCTAACCATATCTTGTGTAACGCTTGCGTTGATATGCAAAAATAAAGAGATGGAATTTGCTGCCCTCTTTCAGCCATATGATGGCGGCAAAAACTTTGAAATTTGTGCACAGGATATAATAAGCTACTTCTTGACTCTAACGCCGTACTACAGTTTACAAAAAATGTATACAAACTCTTAGGATTGGTCAAGAAAAGTAAATGTTGTACTGCTCCAAAGATATTGCGATGCCGTGATAATTCAAAAGGGTCGACCCAGTCTATTTCACTCGCGCGATAATCGTTCGTTATCCGAAGCTGGCCAATTGATACAATTAATTGACATCAGCAGACAGCAAATGCACTTGATATACGCAGCTTAAAGCAAGGGTAAATTATCTGAAAAAGGATTGAATACAATCAAAACCTTCACATACATTGGTAGTAATATCGAGCATCGCTATTAGCAGAGTATCTCGAAGTCTACCACGGCGAAAGTTGATTTTTTATCTGAGGTGCTGATCTTCGGACGCAATGCGCAAACGTAATTCCGTAGTTTTCCCAATTATTTTATTTTTTAAATTACACGTACCAGGTAGATCACATACGTATACCCAACACCTGTTATATAGTGAATTGAATTATTCGGAACATCAATAATCCTTTGCTTATAATTCTTGTTATCATCCATCTTGCATCTTTATTTAATTATATTTTGCACAATAAGCTATCTATGTGAGCTGCGTACGGTGACTCCAAACAATCTGTTAATTTCCATATAAATAACTTGTAGTCGGATCGTACAATGGCTCTATATAGGTTTGGACCGGTATGTAACCTAATATGGCTGACTCAAAACCTGCTAGATAGTTATCCAAGTGAATTTGAGTCTCGTATCCTTTATCACATTTTTACAATAGTGGCTAGCTATCTTTTTCATGTTAGGCTCACCCGGTATTCTCATGCAAGATCAAACAAAAAATGGTAAAGTTTTGGACTTTACATTGCTTACAGTTGCTTTTTTATGAAGATTCAAAAGATTATGTCCTCGGCGGCTAAATTTTCCATTAATAATATTATCCTTTTACGCGACCGAAAAAGAGAAGCGTTTTAAGAGTTGTTTCTAACAAATATTAATAATAAAGCTAACGTGAACTGACCAGGCTCTATTTGAAAGATATGGCACCGAAAAAGAAATCAAACGATAGAGCCATTCAGGCAAAAGGCTCAGAAGGTTAAGTATTTTTTTACATGCTCATCAAATACCGCCATTACTAACAATTGTACCCCGGGTATTTTATCAGCTGAACAATTAATAGAAGATTACTTGGTGTCACAATATAAACCATTTTCTGTAAATGATATAGTTCAGAATTTGCACAATAAAGTGACAAAAACAACAGCAACCAAAGCATTAGAAAATCTCGTTAACGAGAAACGCATAGTGTCTAAAACCTTCGGAAAGATTATAATTTACTCTTGTAATGAACAAGATACAGCATTACCAAGCAATATTGATCCTTCTCAGTTTGATTTTGAAACTGTATTGCAACTGAGAAATGATTTAATAGAACTAGAGAGAGATAAATCAACGGCCAAAGACGCTCTTGACTCTGTAACTAAAGAACCTGAAAATGAAGATCTCCTAACAATCATTGAAAACGAAGAAAACGAGTTGAAAAAGATTGAATCAAAATTACAAAGTCTACAGGATGATTGGGATCCAGCAAATGATGAGATTGTCAAGCGGATAATGTCTGAAGATACGCTGCTACAAAAAGAAATCACGAAGAGATCAAAGATTTGCAAAAACCTAATTGCTACAATAAAGGACTCAGTGTGCCCGAAAAATATGAATGAATTTTTGGTATGTATTTTGAACATTTTTCGAGACCTTTTCTTTTGAATATACTAACGAAATCTTTACAGGAAGAAATTGGATTTGAGGACATTTGATGTGAAAAGCAATTGGTTGTTCCGTACCGGAACACTTGCTATTTTACTTATCATGATTGTTTTTTTTTCTTATTCTTTGCTATTATTATCAAATTATATATAGGTAAATAATCTTACACTAGTTTATAAGTGTCACGAACGATGAAATGGAAACTTGGGGGGGAAGGCTCAAAAAACATACTGTGTGTTTATGGGGCTGCCTTTGCTAGTTGTTGAGGGGTGAGAACCGCAATTACTGACAAACGTTACTGATTTGTAATATTCAAAAACTCCTTGCATTGCCTTCCCGTTGGCCAAAATAGTAGTCGTTGACAAAGAGTACGGCGTCGATTCTAAAGTTGGTGAGGGGATTTGCTCGCATATAGTTGTCAGTTCCTGTGCTAAAACTGAAGCAATAACAGAAAATATTGAAAAACAGCGAAGTAACTGCATCTTAATTGAAAATGTATGAAGTAGGTATAATATTTTGGCACACAAGTGACTGTTGAGAGCTTACAATCATTCTAGAATGAGGAATACGTCAAAATGGAAACTTAACATATCACCTCTTCTTACAACTATTTATATTGTATATTTACAAGGGAAATCAATTGCCTGATATTCAGTATATTGGATCTGAAGGTATGAAACAGTCCCTTAATTAAGCTTTAGATGCGGACAGAAGTTTTTTTGTTAAACTTGCATGTCAAATTTCAAACTGCGTGTAATTACCGTATTCGGAAATTACATGGTTTCAGTAATTTTGCAATAAACGCAGCAACCGGTGATGGCGAAGTTTTACCATCAAACAATAACTTATAATAACTGAATGCCGGCAGGTTGAAACAAATTCTTGAAAATTAGTCATTTATTCTATTGTGCGAATGTAATCCACTGAAATCATCTAAAGCACCATTACCATTGTCTAGCCTGTGAATAAAAAAATATGGGAGTATAATGATAGAGAAGTGGATGGTAGATTATACCTCGCGAATGAATTATACAGAAAATAATACTAAATTGAAATATTTAAAAATGATTTAAAAGAAAAATATTCATTGTACATAATAAGTTCGAGCATAAATCTTAACGAGAAGTAGCAGCAACCTTTTGGAAAGCACCCTTAGCTTGTTGCTTGGAGAACTTAGAACTTTGAGTACCAGCAGACTTAGCCTTTTCAGCCTTTCTAGCAGCCTTTTCAGCCTTCTTCTTTTCTTTGTTGGCCTTCAATTTTTCTTCTCTGTTAGCCTTTCTAACTTCTGGCTTCAAAGATCTTCTTTCCTTGATCAAGTCCAAAGAAGCACCGGTAATTGGTCTTTGGGCCTTAACGGTTTTTCTAGATCTCTTCTTAGCAACTTCTTCGGTGATACCCTTCTTGTGATGCTTTCTGAATAAGACAGTCCAAGCGATTCTTCTTGGGTTCTTTCTTTGCTTGAACAAAGAGGCAGATTTGGAGTTTTGGAATCTGAAGATTTTGGAGTCACCACGGACAAACAAGGTACCTCTGCCTGGGTAGATTTTGGCACCTGAAAAAGAATCGATTTCAACCTTCATTTTATCACTATATTAATCCACGTTTTTCAAACATATTTGAAAAAAAAAAATGTTAGTAAGTCTATGCTTTTCATAGGTAGCCATCTTGTCAATATAAATAATGGTAATCCGCATGGTTGTTCAGGCGTTCGCAAAATTGTAGGAAGAGGAGAACGTGGAAATATGGACTTTTTGCAAATTCAGAATTCATTTTACTAGGTTCTTGCAACATGGATAACATCTCACGCTGTTATTTTTCATGCTTCTCCATATCGTATATATGTAATGAAGCATTTTCATTGGGTTTCCTGCTCAAAGGTTGACATATATTATAAGTTATACTGGAACAAGCCACAATCCTGTCAAAGTCTAAATTCCGGTGTATTGGCTATCTGAAGCTCTCTCATATATTAATACATTGCTTTCTAGCACAACGCTGCCCTCGGTCGCCATTAATTATGAATCATCATCATATAGGGACATACCTCTCAAGTTATTGTCTTGGTGTCTTGCTTAACTTGGCAATAGCAACAGCGCAAACTGCGTAAACGTACTAAAATACACACCATCCGTTGAATATATCATGCAGTACATTGACAGTATATCACTTCTGGATAGGACGCCAACCGCCAGTCTGTGTGGTATTTCCTCCCGTCTCTGCGTGCCAGACGGGATCAGCCCGTCTATTCTCGTGTCGTCCTGCCTGGAGAGACTGAATCCCCATCTAGCACCGCAGTAAGGATCATTACTTTGTAGGCGGGAAATAAGAGGTTCAACAAGGACCAAAAAAAAAAACACTAAAATCTGAGATCAAAAATATGTGGTGCACAGATGTAACGTTCCAAAATGTATGGATGGTAAGGTCTTTTTCCAAGAAACGTATCTTTTTTTCAGCTAGGGCCGCATTTAAATTTTTTTTTTTTTCAATTTTTTTTCCTATTGGAGACGGAATGGCAAAGCTCACGCTGGGCGATAGCACGTAACCACGCTGGTGTATTTTCATCCTAATCATTCTCTTTCATCTATTTCGATAAGCTACTTAATGTCGAAGTTTTAACTTCCATTTGTTGGAATGTTCATTACAGTTTATACTTACTCCTTGCTCTTTTATAATATAACCAAACAGACCGGAGTGTTTAAGAACCTACAGCTTATTCAATTAATCAATATACGCAGAGATGGTCAGTATAACATGATTTTATAACTATTTCGCTTTATTCTTTCATGGGATTAGCAAGAAGGCTTGGAATACAAACATGAATTTTCAAAGTTTATTCCTGCTCTTGTGTTTGAGAGAGTCCGTTCAAAGGATGCTTCTCCATGACTGTGAAATAAAAGTGAGATATGCAAAAACTTTGAATAATCTACTAACAAGTTAATACGTTATTTTTTATCGTTTACATTTCAACAGGCCCCAGTTAAATCCCAAGAATCTATCAACCAAAAGTTGGCTTTGGTTATCAAGTCTGGTAAGTACACCTTAGGTTACAAGTCCACTGTCAAGTCTTTGAGACAAGGTAAGTCTAAGTTGATCATCATTGCCGCTAACACTCCAGTTTTGAGAAAGTCCGAATTGGAATATTACGCTATGTTGTCCAAGACTAAGGTCTACTACTTCCAAGGTGGTAACAACGAATTGGGTACTGCTGTCGGTAAGTTATTCAGAGTCGGTGTTGTCTCTATTTTGGAAGCTGGTGACTCTGATATCTTGACCACCTTGGCTTAAATAAGGTAAGTTCAAACGATTTGTTGGAAGACAATTGGTTTGATGTGTATTTTTCTATAATATATAAATCTTAGACTATTCATTAACCTTATTTTATTTACCTTCTACCCGAAAATGGGTTTCTTTTGCTGAAATAGTTCTTTCATGTAAATATTGTTTAAGCAGAAGGCATTCTTTGCCCTCTTGCTCGTGTGGGTTCCTTTCCGCTAATAATCAATCATTCTCATACTGTTCAATATCATAATTATCTCTGCGACGATTTTTCGTCCGCCTCCTCCGAAACTGGAAAAAGCGATGAGATAAAATTTTCAGGAATCCATCAGCAATTTTATATGATAGATAGAAGTCTATTACGTTGAGCTTCCAATTTTAAAGGAATACTGTCCATATTCATTGAAAGCAAAATAAAACATAACCAGGAAATATGGTGAATGAAACAGGAGAAAGTCAAAAAGCGGCAAAAGGCACTCCAGTTAGTGGGAAGGTATGGAAGGCAGAAAAGACACCGCTGAGGGCCAAAAGCAGAGTCGTTAAGAACAAGAAGTTAACATCATGGGAGTTGAAAAAACAAAAAAGACTCGAAGATAAACAGTTCAAAGAAAGATTGAAGGCTTTGAAGGATGAGAAGGAAGAAGCTCGTCAAGCTAAAATAACCATGTTAAAGGAAAGAAGAGAGAAGAAGGAAGAGAATGAAAGATACGAACGTTTGGCTGCTAAGATGCATGCTAAGAAGGTTGAAAGAATGAGAAGAAGAGAGAAAAGGAACAAGGCTTTAAAAGAACGTTAGATCGAAATTCTTTCTCAAAAAAAAAAAAAAATAAATTCATATGGATAAGCACAATGGTATAAAGCATTATAGAAGGCTCATAGATACACAGGTCAATAACCTACAATGGTTAATATCTTAGCAGTAATTGTATAGTAATTTTATTTAAGAAATATCTCTTTAAGAAGAAAAAGAGGTGCGGACTCATTATTAAGTCCTGACAAGGAGAAAATAAGGGCATCCCTAGACAGTTATTATTCACTAAAAACTGGAAAAAACTAAGAATTTATTGAAGCCCGTATGGCTTATTATGCGAATTCTGTGGATCGAACACAGGACCTCCAGATAACTTGACCGAAGTTTTTTCTTCAGTCTGGCGCTCTCCCAACTGAGCTAAATCCGCATATATTTTATAGGAAAATCATCAACACGTACAAACCACATAAAGCGTAAGGATAAAATCAAATAACGTTTGAACTGACACTAATCGGGCCAAATAATAGGAGTATTTATTTTAATTTATTCCTTGACTTGAATAAGTATGAAATTTTAACAACCATTCTAAAATTAAAAAATTGATAATTACCTGAATGTTATAATATACAAAGTGAAATGATAATGTAGATATGTAAATGAACTGAATAATCCCGTATATAAGAAGAGTAAGAAGTACTCGTGCACATTTCAATGCCAAACTTACATTCTTGCTTCCTGTCTTCTTTATTTTATCTTTAACCTATACCCTGGTGTATTTGTAGTTAGAAATTAGAACCGCAAATTTGTAAAACATCTATATCGTTAATGTCGTAATGGAAAAGATCTAATTACTGTTTTCTGATCTTTTATATGCATGTTTCTCTATTCGATTTAGAAAACTTATGGAAAATATTCAATCACACCGAAAGATTGTTCGATACCGTAATCACCGGGAGCCTTCCAGTAATCATTGTAAGTCGATAAGATTGTAACATCCAAGTCCATTTCATTCAAGATGTTTTGGACTGCAGTAATTTGGTTAGCAGTGGATGGAATGTTGCCTCCATTTTGAATACCAGACGATGGGTAACCTGTTTCCGTGACGAAAACATTAGAAGTACCACAAACACCTTGAATTAATTCAACTTGACCCTTAACAAATGTACCGGCAGTTTCAGCACTGGCGCTAGTATCAAAGTAGGCATGTGGGTTGATACCAACGAAGTCAATATCAGATTTTTTGCACAAATCAGGGTTATTTTCAAATGAGACAGGGGGCTCACTGGTAGTAATTTGGCCAGAATAGCCAGCTTCGCTTAATTTGGATTTGACAGAGGAAATTTTACTAATCAAATCAGAAACTGAACACCAACCATTATTGATAGCTTCATTTCCAACAGTAATGAAATCAAAGACATCCCAACCGTTAGTTTGACCATATTGAATCAATGTGGTAACAGAATCATCTATGGAATCAACGCCGCTACTGGTGATATACAAACCTTGGTTAATCTTAATACCTAGTTTTACGGCTGCTGGTTGGACGGTTTCAAAGGAATTACAGTCGGTGCCATAAACACGGATTTTGGAAATACCTTTAGATTTGATCAACGTTAAGTCAGAAGAGACAGCGTCTGCAGACTTACAAGAGCCATCATCATTATATGGTGAATATGCAATAGCCTTTGGAGAAGAAGTTATAGCAGCGCTGCTACTAGAGGAACCTTCAGAGGTGGTAGCGGCTGTTTCCTGTGTGGATGAAGTAGAGGACGAAGTAGAGGACGAAGTAGAGGAAGAAGTAGAGGAAGAAGTAGAAGAAGAAGTAGAAGAAGAAGTAGAGGACGACGTAGAGGACGACGTAGGTGTATTGGTTGATTCGGTGGACTCCTGAGAAGCAATTGAGGTAGTCGTTTGTTGATTCAAAGTTGAAGTCGCAGCTGCTTGGTGAGAATGATGCTGACTTTGAGTGTTGCCTTCAACATTGGCTTCACCGACACCACTCACGATATTTTGTGTGGAAGTAGACGTAGTGGTAGGGGAAGGAGAGGAGGAGATAGAGGTAGAAGTAGTAGCTAATTGTTGCACATCCTCACTAGTACCTGCAGAAACATACATAGCAGTTTGTTGCGTAGAGACGGCTTGCAAAGTAGATTCTGCTTGAAAAGAGGAGGTTGATTGTGGAATAGTGCTTGGCTGCAAAGTAGAGGTTGGCTGCGAAGATGTACTCATTTCAGCCTTTTTTAAGAGAACTTTAGTGATAGTCGTAGTTGGTTCAGCTGTTGGGTTCACACCTTGTGGAATTAAGGTTGTTGTAAAGGTAACACTATCGCTTATTAGGAATTCGACAGTTGGGGCAATAACAACTTCGGTAGTAGTGGAGTAAAAATCAGTCACAACATTAGTTGTGCTTGCTGTGTGAACTCTCGTTACAACTTCTCTCTTAGGAAGAATCGGTAAAGCTGAGGTTAGATAAGTTAAGCATAGCAGCGATGATAGAAAGCTTATGGGTGAAATCATGATGGTTTTCTATTAGATATTATATTAATGAGTGTAGCGTAATAATAAGTCGATAAACTGTACAGAGAATAGAATAGATTTATTACAGTGGAGGTATATCAGTAAAGGCTTATTCTTCTAAAAGAGTGGACTGTCTTTGTTGCGTAACTGACGATTATAGTACTGTTGCCTTAATATATAACAGTGTATTTGGATAAGCAGAAGGAAAACACGATCATTGAACTTCAATTTTCTTTCCACTTAAATAGTCCCTCCTCAGATTCTTAATTTGTTTTCGGTGCAGCATATTTTGTTGTCAGTCCTTACACTTTAACATTTTGAGATCTAGTATCCAGCTTGTAAACAATAACATTCCCTAACTTTTATTCATCTTACCGCAGTAAATAGAAAAGACCTCACTTCGCAACCATTAATCCCCAAAAGAAAAAAAAAAATGTGACATTTCATAATGCATGTTTCGAGTGTGTTTTCGATTGTTTATTTGTCTGGCTTTTAGCTGCAATGGCCCAGACTGCTAGTTACCAGTTGCTGGTTTCCACGATTTTTTAACTTTTTCTCACAGCCGCATCGAAATGTAAATAAACGCGAGAAAAAAAAAGCTGAAAATGCTGGCTCTAACTAAGAGATGCGAGGCCCTTTTCGAATAGCTGGAACATTTATAATTTTCATCCTGCATACTGGTACATATCTGGTTACATATCTGTTTATATGACTGAAAATATCTACATAGATTCAGAAGCGTCCAAGGATGTTGACAACAAGTGCTGTCCAGCCTGTGAAATGCTCAGCACCAGTACCATGACCATCTATCGGACTGTAATTTTCATAACAATAACCTTGTTCTTCCCAAACTTTGTATATGTTGTTACTGAGATTAATCTTTAAACTTTGGTACAGTTTCTTGGCATTGCTAGCCTCACCAGCCACGTCGAGAATCACCTCTGGGTAGTAGTATCTCATTGCGTCAAGACACAAGTAATTAATATTCATCCAAATTGGGCCTCTCCAATAGTTTTCATCCTTGCCGAAATAGTCGTCTTGTCTCGATAGTGATAACAGCCCATAGTCTGAAAAGATTTTTTCTGGGTCACTCATCAAAGCAACTACTTTCTCTAGCTTGGGTGAGTTTTTGGGGATTAGCTTCAATGCAAAGGGCAATACGGAGATGTAACCCTCATGACATACAAACTCCCTAATCTCATCGTCTTCTGGATCGATGCTAATATCACAGTAGCAATTGTCATTTTCACTCCAGTGTAACAAATCCAGATTCTCGACCACCTCTTGCTCAATTTGTGCATATCTTTGCTCGTCCTGTGTTAACTTCAACACGTGAGCAATTTGCTTCATGGATCTTGTCATAACGCCCACCCATGCTAATGCGTCTACGTTCAATTCTGCTACATCTGGTGGTTGTGCTCTAGGATAGTCATCCATACCGCTTGGCAAACAATGAGTGAAGGTACGCCCAACCCATCTATAAACTTCGTTCTTATGAATCTTATCCCATATTCCTTCATCTTCCAATATTTCCTCATATTCATCAATAAGTCCTGCTTGAGATTTTCTGAACCAATTATAGTGCTTCAATAGCTTAGGATAAATTTTCTTGGCATATTCGGTTAGCAAGCCAGGATTGGCTTCTAGATTGTTCGTCATAAACTTGGCTGTCCTACTATTGAACATGACTTGGTGGTAGCTGTCACTGTTGAAATCGCCGATGTTTTCAATGGCCCTAGAAAGCATTTCACTAAATGCTAGCAATAAAGTTGGCGGATTAGCAATATTGGGATTTTGCACCTGAAATTCCTGCGGAACTTTACTCCTTGCCTCATTACCCAGTATAATTTCTCTAGCAATCCAACCACTATCATCTTCGATCATTTCAAACCAGCTCGCTAAGATTTCAAAGGCAAGGTCAAAATCATACTCCATAATTTGTAGAAGATGGAAACCTTCATCCCAATAGAATCCACGTGGGAAAAAGCCACGGCTCGGAACGCTGGTAAACAGTTCAAATGGACCTTCCTCTTTTGCATTCAGCAGTTTGATCTCTGTAAACTGGCTCTCATCAAATTCTGTTTCACGATCAATTAGTTGATTCCCATAGAAATAACCGATTCCTCCTAATAGGTTTGATAGCGTCTCTAAAGCAAATCTTCTTTTGACCTCCACGCTTTCAATTGAGTCGGGACCTTCTCCAAAACTAAACTGCTTATCAAAACGCGCGTTTATCTCATTTAGTGACCAAGTAATCAACTCCGTAACTTGTTCCCTGGTGGAAATACTTTGAGTAGTGCCAAGTTTATTGTAAGTGATATCAAATTGGAACCCATCTTTTTTGGTCAAATCAAATGTCTTTTGTATATAATGAAAATTACCAGGATTAAAATTGTACAAATTTCTAATAGTTAAAACACTTGGTATTAAATCAGCAGGACGCTGCTTTGTCTCTTCCTTTTCCAGTATATCACGTATCGAATCGCTAACTAGAGATTGGAAAACATCACGAGCCTTCCAAACTTCTTTATCCGGGATTTGAAGTGATAAATGACTTGTTTTAGAGCAGTCACTTCCTGGTGCTGCTTCCATGGTTTCATATTCCGGATTTTTGAAGTAGTGACCAAAATTGTCCTTTACTGTAAGATGATACTCGCCTAATTCTTTAGAATATCCGAAGAATTTCATGTCATTAGGGCCGTCATGACCTATCATTGCTAAGGAAGATTTTCCATCTATCTCGCCACCATTTTGACTAAAGTACAATACGACAGATGCTGTAGATGGTCTCTTGGGATCCAAAGGCTCACCTTGAACTCTCACTGACCAATTTTCCCCGTTCTTGCTCTTTACAAAATAAACAGTCAAGTTCAAGTTATTTTTTTCATCAATAAAAACTTCTTTACCACCAATTCTTGGATCATACACTTCCCAACCATACTTTTGCAATTTATCCTGAGGCGTTGCAAAATGTCTTAACGAATGTAAGCCATCCTGACTCAAACTGTTGAACCACATGATACCCATAATTAGTGGACTTTCATGGACATATCTGGGCCTCATACCAAAGTAACAATTGGATCTATACGGTGCCCACAGTAAAGATTCATTCGTGAACTTTTGATATTCTTCGAATTCTTGTAGTTTACTAATATCAACGGTGGCAGATGCCAGGAGAACTATGCTGGTTAGTATCCAAAATGTTTTAAACATCTTAGATTTTGAAATAAGCATTGTGAAGCAACCTGAACCGTTATTATCCACTACTTCCTTATTAACAGTTGACGCTAATATAATGTGTCACGCATACAATAATTGAACTTTTTAATTACGCGAAAATGTGGCTGTTCTGACCGAAATGATCTAAAATTGGTCACGATACTAATCTTGAGCAAATTGAGAGGTAAAAGAGCTGAATATGCTAATGTATCCCGATCGTATATTATATTCGTCTATGTAGTTAAAAAGCTAAATAAAAGCGTTCCTTATCAGATATTACTCATTAGGCAGATGGGTCTTCTTCGAATCTCAAATCCCAACCTATCTTTGGACCTAATTTCGGCAAGACTTCAGCGACACTTTGGACATCTTTATCACCTCTACCAGAAATATTGATAACCAAATGTTGATCAGGCTTCATCGTCTTAGCCAATTCGCAAGCGCCATAAACAGCATGAGAAGATTCCAAAGCGGGAATAATACCTTCTAATTGAGATAATAATTTAAAGCCAAGCAGAGCCTGAGCGTCAGTAGCTGCAATGAATTGAGCACGGCCAGTAGATTTCCAATATGCCAATTCTGGACCGACACCTGGGTAGTCTAACCCAGCAGAAACAGAATGAGTATCATGGACTTGACCATCACTATCTTGCAAGACATAAGTCTTGACACCATGGAAGACACCAGGTCTACCGGCAGTTAGAGTAGCAGAGTGGAACTTTGTATCTACACCATCACCACCGGCTTCCACACCCAATAACTTAACGGAAGTATCATGCTCGAATGGTGAAAACATACCTGTAGAGTTGGAACCACCCCCAACACATGCAACAACTGCGTCAGGTAATTTACCATTGTTCATGGCAGCAAACTGTTCCTTGGTTTCTTTACCAATGACACTTTGGAAAGTTCTAACCAAAGTTGGATATGGGTGAGGACCAATGGCAGAACCGACGACGTAGTAAGTAGTTTTCAAGTTAGTAACCCAAAATCTGAATGCCTCTGAAGTAGCGTCTCTTAGAGTCTTTGTACCATTAGTAACAGCAATTACTTTAGCACCGAGAATTCTCATTCTGAAGACGTTTAAAGCTTGGCGACGAACATCTTCTGCACCCATGAACACAGTACAGGTTAAGCCAAATTTAGCACATGCAGTGGCAGTGGCAACACCGTGTTGACCAGCACCGGTTTCAGCAATAACGTTCTTCTTGCCTAATCTTTTAGCTAGAAGAACTTGTGCTAAAGCATTGTTGATCTTGTGAGATCCCGTGTGGTTAAGATCTTCTCTCTTCAACCAGATTTGAGCACCTTGACAATGCTCAGTTAATCTCTCAGCTTTGTGTAGTGAAGAAGGACGGCCAATATAAGAATACAAGGATTTGAAGTCTTCCCAGAATGTGGGATCGGCGACAGCTTCATCAAAACCCTTTTCCAACTCTCTTAGACATGCATGAAGAGCTTCTGGGACATACTGACCACCAAAGTCCCCAAATCTAATTGGGTGCTTGTGATTTTCATCAAATTCGTCCAGTATTTCCTTCTTAACGTTTGCGGACTTCAAGGACTCTTTTTGAAAGGCAAAGAATTCGTCCTTGGACAGAACCTTATGCTTAGCACCATTTAGAATTCCCTGTACATATTCCTTAGCAACGTCGTACCTTTTGCCCTCTGGAGCATCTCCACATAATGTGACGATTTTGGAACCAATCACTACACCGTCAGCAACACTACCAACTGATTGGAAATGTTCTCTGGTAGAGACACCAAACCCAACGGCCAAAGGAGTATCCTTGGTGTACTTTCTGACTCTAGAGATGAGTTCATCCAAATCACTGGCCACAGAACTTTGAACACCAGTAGTACCCATTCTAGACACAACGTAGACAAACGAATCGGCAATATGCGATAGTAATTCCAATCTTTCGTCGGTGGTAGAAGGAGCCACTAGTGGGATCAGGCTCAAACCATTATCATTGACGTAGTTTCTGACCTTCAACGCCTCCTCTGGTGGCAAATCGACGATGATAAAACCATTAGCACCAGCCTTGGCAGCGTCCTGAATAAATCTTTCTTCACCGTAGTTTAGAATAGGGTTATAGTAACCCATTAGGATTATGGGTACGGTAACACCTTCATTTCTAGCTTGGGAGACCATTTCTAGAGTTTGAGGCAAGGTAACACCGTTTTGCAAAGCCACAGTATTAGATAATTGAATTGTAGGACCATCTGCAATTGGATCAGAGAAGGGCATACCCAATTCGATGATATCTACACCACCATCCTGGAAACCCTTGAGAATAGGGACAGTGTCTTTGACTGTTGGGTAACCTGCGGTCATAAATGTGACCAAGGCGTTCCTGTTTTCTTTTTTAGCGTTAGCAAATGTTTGTCTGAGTTGTTCTGACATGGTCTGTCGGTGTGCTATGTCCCTTTTTGGAGCAATCGATGTTTACAGTCCATAAAAAGTGTAAGAATCTCGATGATTCTTATATGACAAATAGTAAAATTAGTCATTCTTCCACGGTCAAGAAGTGAAAAAAAATAAAAAATAAAAAGAAAAGCCTTTCGGGTAATAAGGTATAAAGAATAGAAGATTATACAGATAATTACTATCTTGGATACATAGATGCACCAGTCACAAGAAATCCATGTTCAGACCACCTAATTCCAGATTGTTCAGGTCTAGAGAATCCAGTTCTTTCCCCCCGTTATTCATGTTATTCATGCCCATATTCATATTGTACTGTGGTTGAGGCTGCTGCTGCTGCTGGAAATCGTTGTTCATGCTCATATTTAGGATATTAGCAGGGGTTAGATTGTTTAGGTTTAATTGTGACTGTAGCGGGGTGTTATTGGAGTTTGTATTTGTATTTGGATTGGATCCATTGCCGCTGCCATTGAATTGTGACATAGATACTTGTCCCCCTTGGTTTTGAGCTCCCATTGAGTATGCGTTCCCCATGGGAGACATCATGTTGGTCAGTGGCGTGCCCATAACATTTGTGGGCGAAACGCTGTTAATCATGCTAGGAGTGGGGTTGGGTAGCGCGGCTGCCATCGATGCTGTTATTGGCGTCTGGACAGTCGACTGCTGTGCGTAGACCTGCGCTTGAGCCTGCGCTTGAGCCTGCGCTTGAGCCTGCGCTTGAGCCTGCGCTTGAGCCTGAGCTTGAGCCTTTGCCTTCTTGGTTGGTCTTGGTTTTCTTGGCTTTTTAGGTGCCGCAATCGGTGCAGCTGCAGTGCTATTATGTACGGTTGGAGTTCCCATAGTACTACCGCTTTTTGGACCTCTCTTGCCGGCCAGGGGATTATGTTGCATTGTAGCGGTGCTATTTGGATTCGAAAGCGAGTGCGCATGTGTGATGGGATTTGCATGAGGGGTGGCAGTTGTGGTGGGTGTCGAAGCGGCCGTAGAGTGGTTGGTGCTTACAACAGCTGCTGTCGAGCAAACGGCGTTGCCATTTTTGTTATAGGTGCTCAACGGTTCCAAAAGCTGGAAACTTCTGTCCCTGTTATCTGCAGTTTTCAAGTATTCTGGTACAGTGCTGAATAAAGGTTGCAGTGCTTCTAAATGCGAAGACAAAGTCTGGAATCTATCGTTCAGTTGCAAAATCTTGTCTCTGATATGTAGGTATTTGGCCATACGGTCGGCCTGTTTGGGTCCTTCTTGGTCTATGTTTGCCATTATCTGTATGAATTCATTGAACTGCAATCGTAACGGCAGAATTTCATCGCGTGCTTCGTTGATCTGCTTACACACTTTGTCCCTGGTTTCATTCTCATTCTTAGCCAATATCACTTGTAAATCATCTAGCTTGACGCCTGCCGGTATAATCGAGTCCATTCCGGTTGTCTTTACTGCTGTTGTGTCCGTTTTGCGCTGCCTAATTGAAGAAGTCTTGGTGACTGTTTCTGTTGTTCTCTTTAAAATTTCGCTCGGCGCCATACCGAAAATCCTCAGGAAAGTGTTAGTGTTATATATTATATTATATTATATCATATTATATTAAGTTTATTGTATACATAATGGTCATACATCAATAGTGTACATCCTCTCTTCGCTTGTCTCGCAAAAAATGTTCATCAGAAACTACTCCAATTCCAGTTTGCAGGCACAGAGCCGATAACACTGCCCAAAACATCATTACCTTCTTCTTGTTCTCCCCCCGTATTCTCATTATCTGCTTCTTCGTCGTTCGACTTCACCTGGATGGGCGTTGTTGTGTCTCGATCAACCGTGGCATGCTCTTGGGACGAAGCGCCCTTCTTTGGTCTGAAAAGAGCGTTCATCTGCCTATTCTTGTAGTAATTGCGTAATTTCTTCCTATTGTCATTATCGTCATCTTCGCCCTCCTCAACGTTTATGTTATCCTCGTTCGTGTTTGCGTTATGGTTCGTGGTTGAAAGGTTCTCGTACTCGACCAGACAGTCATCGCATATTTTACAGAGAGTGCCACCGCCATTTATGCCACCATTGTTTAGTTCGTTGATCATTATAAAATTTGCCTGCGAGTCCAGGTACAGCCAATGGCGCAAATGGTCTTGACAAAAGATGTCCCCGCAATGCCTGCAATGATGTTTCCTTTCCCACAGGGTAAAAGGCTTATGGCAGTAACGACAAGAATTCCTCTTACTGTCCGGAATCCAGTGGTCCTTGGTGGGCGGGTTTACTCTGGCAGAGTTTCTGTTTGAAATAGTTGGTATTAAGTTGATTCTGTCGCTGTTCGGAATAGAATTCGGGAACAAGTACGAGGATATTTTGTTTTTGTAGCTTTCCAAGATTGACGATGTGTTGGATTGTACGCTGGATTGAGAAGATATGATCCGTAGGTTGTTCGCATTCTGAACGCTAGCGGATTGCGACTTGCTTGGATTAAAGCCATGTTCCAGGTTAGATGCCTTCTTGTAGTAAGACGACAATGTTGCATTCAACAGATCGTCATTAGTTATGTTTGTCTCTGAAACTTTCCTCAGCACGGCGGGGATGTATAGCGGTTTTTTAGGGTTACTGATCTGTCTTACATTTGATTTATGTTTATTGGAATTAAAATTCAGATTAGTGCTCGAAGCAGGCTGCGGTAAAAATTCCAGCGAGGGTTTCCTTAGCATCTGCTGATGCGGCGGTTTCGCCGCATGATTCACCGAATCAATAATGACGTTCGTGTTGCCAAACCGCAGTTGGGACATCGAGCTGGAATTCGTTGTAGTCAGCTTGTCGACAATATTTTCCACCTTCGACGTCGACGATGACGACACTGAAGACGTGGACGAAGATGAAGACTCTTTCGCCTTGTTTTCTTTACTCAACCTCAAATTAGAACTAGCATTCATTTTGAACGACGACAACTTGCGTAACGCCTGCGTGGTTAGATTCTTTTGTCGAACCTCGTCATCGTCATCGGCATCATCTTCTAACTCATTGAACACAGTTTTGCTCTTTGTATTCTTGCCCCTGCTAACATCCACCACGCTATTGGTGGGATCTAGTTCAGGGTTCGATCTTTGGTCATCCGTGAATGGCAACGTCTTGCCGATCTCCTTACTAGCAGAAGCCTTCCCACCATCTATCTGCCCTTCACCGAGCTTGCTACTGTGGCTGCTGCGAACATTCTCCTCAGCAGAGTTCTTCCTCAATATGGACACCATCGCCGGAGATTGGATCTGCTGCTTTCTGTCAACAAACCCAGTGCCTGCCCCTGTTGAGCTCTCTTGCTGCAACTGCTGCTGACGATGTTGATTTACCATCGATTTCAATGAGATGCTGCTCAAAATACTCTGTTCGGAATGCGTTAACGCCCTGGGCGCTACCTTCTTCTTTTCAAATGTGATGGGAGATGTCACTGTGTCAGCACCGCTTTCCTCATCACCTTTCCTGCCACGGTAGTCATGGTTCCTTGGTCCCAGGGGAACTCCTCTGCCGTCTCGCTCATCACCGTCCTCCTCCTCTTCCTTGATCGCGGGCGTTTTGGACACACTATGCAACGCAGTCATTCTGGTCTCCACTACAACTGTGCTGCCCAGTCCTCCTCACTGGCGCTTCGTACCTATTCCAGGTCTCAATAGTCATATCATAAGCTTTCTTTTACTTCTCTTCGCCTCTGCTAAATGGTCACCATCGACGGTTGCTTTTTCGCGCTGGTCGAGAATTGACAAAATAAGACACGAACAAAAGAGCAAGTCTGCAAGAAAGAAAAGCAGCAAAAGCACGGTCTAATTCAACGTGACATAGCATCCGCAATCGCATTCACAGCCGTAAATCCTAACTACCATTCGTCATTATCACAGCTGCCATGGGATCCGACCGGTCGTGTGTTTTGTCTGTGTTTCAGACCATCCTCAAGCTCGTCATCTTCGTGGCGATTTTTGGGGCTGCCATATCATCACGTTTGTTTGCAGTCATCAAATTTGAGTCTATTATCCATGAATTCGACCCCTGGTTCAATTATAGGGCTACCAAGTATCTCGTCAACAATTCGTTTTACAAGTTTTTGAACTGGTTTGACGACCGTACCTGGTACCCCCTCGGAAGGGTTACTGGAGGGACTTTATATCCTGGTTTGATGACGACTAGTGCGTTCATCTGGCACGCCCTGCGCAACTGGTTGGGCTTGCCCATTGACATCAGAAACGTTTGTGTGCTATTTGCGCCACTATTTTCTGGGGTCACCGCCTGGGCGACTTATGAATTTACGAAAGAGATTAAAGATGCCAGCGCTGGGCTTTTGGCTGCTGGTTTTATAGCCATTGTCCCCGGTTATATATCTAGATCAGTGGCGGGGTCCTACGATAATGAGGCCATTGCCATTACACTATTAATGGTCACTTTCATGTTTTGGATTAAGGCCCAAAAGACTGGCTCTATCATGCACGCAACGTGTGCAGCTTTATTCTACTTCTACATGGTGTCGGCTTGGGGTGGATACGTGTTCATCACCAACTTGATCCCACTCCATGTCTTTTTGCTGATTTTGATGGGCAGATATTCGTCCAAACTGTATTCTGCCTACACCACTTGGTACGCTATTGGAACTGTTGCATCCATGCAGATCCCATTTGTCGGTTTCCTACCTATCAGGTCTAACGACCACATGGCCGCATTGGGTGTTTTCGGTTTGATTCAGATTGTCGCCTTCGGTGACTTCGTGAAGGGCCAAATCAGCACAGCTAAGTTTAAAGTCATCATGATGGTTTCTCTGTTTTTGATCTTGGTCCTTGGTGTGGTCGGACTTTCTGCCTTGACCTATATGGGGTTGATTGCCCCTTGGACTGGTAGATTTTATTCGTTATGGGATACCAACTACGCAAAGATCCACATTCCTATCATTGCCTCCGTTTCCGAACATCAACCCGTTTCGTGGCCCGCTTTCTTCTTTGATACCCACTTTTTGATCTGGCTATTCCCCGCCGGTGTATTCCTACTATTCCTCGACTTGAAAGACGGGCACGTTTTTGTCATCGCTTACTCCGTTCTGTGTTCGTACTTTGCCGGTGTTATGGTTAGATTGATGTTGACTTTGACACCAGTCATCTGTGTGTCCGCCGCCGTCGCATTGTCCAAGATATTTGACATCTACCTGGATTTCAAGACAAGTGACCGCAAATACGCCATCAAACCTGCGGCACTACTGGCCAAATTGATTGTTTCCGGATCATTCATCTTTTATTTGTATCTTTTCGTCTTCCATTCTACTTGGGTAACAAGAACTGCATACTCTTCTCCTTCTGTTGTTTTGCCATCACAAACCCCAGATGGTAAATTGGCGTTGATCGACGACTTCAGGGAAGCGTACTATTGGTTAAGAATGAACTCTGATGAGGACAGTAAGGTTGCAGCGTGGTGGGATTACGGTTACCAAATTGGTGGCATGGCAGACAGAACCACTTTAGTCGATAACAACACGTGGAACAATACTCACATCGCCATCGTTGGTAAAGCCATGGCTTCCCCTGAAGAGAAATCTTACGAAATTCTAAAAGAGCATGATGTCGATTATGTCTTGGTCATCTTTGGTGGTCTAATTGGGTTTGGTGGTGATGACATCAACAAATTCTTGTGGATGATCAGAATTAGCGAGGGAATCTGGCCAGAAGAGATAAAAGAGCGTGATTTCTATACCGCAGAGGGAGAATACAGAGTAGATGCAAGGGCTTCTGAGACCATGAGGAACTCGCTACTTTACAAGATGTCCTACAAAGATTTCCCACAATTATTCAATGGTGGCCAAGCCACTGACAGAGTGCGTCAACAAATGATCACACCATTAGACGTCCCACCATTAGACTACTTCGACGAAGTTTTTACTTCCGAAAACTGGATGGTTAGAATATATCAATTGAAGAAGGATGATGCCCAAGGTAGAACTTTGAGGGACGTTGGTGAGTTAACCAGGTCTTCTACGAAAACCAGAAGGTCCATAAAGAGACCTGAATTAGGCTTGAGAGTCTAAATTGGCCACACATTAAAGGAAATGACTAAGATAAAATATACATATATAAAAAGATAAACAAATAAGTATAAGTTTGGTTTCCCTTCCCGTTATTATGATCGCTAGTGACGGATCGTCTTTGCCCTTTTTGGTAAAACGTAAACAAAATAACAATAGAAAAAATAACAACTTTATCAATGTTTATTTTTATTTATTAAGTATTTGATGTGAAGTAGTTTTTCTAAATGCTACTTCATTTCGACATTGTAATTCAATTACTATTAAGTCATACCCTTAAATCGCACCAAGTCGAGCCCCCCATGGATTTTGAAACGTCGTTCGAAGAATTTGTCGAAGATAAACGATTCATTGCTCTAGAGGTATCTGATAATGATGACGATTGTGACACTGATTTGACTGCTGACACAGCTGACGAGCTGGAAAGCTCTGCTATCTTAAAGATGAGGGAGTCTAATGCATCTTTAAATGTTACCACCGGCAATAATACATCAAGGAAAACGACTTCCAATTCCAAAAAACGATGGTCTCTATTATCCAATCATTCTGCTGTTTCATCATCTAAATCTAAGAAAAGATGGTCTGTACTTTCTTCAAGCTTTACCAGTGAATCTCATAAGGACAGGGAATCGAGGAACGTTTTGCAACAAAAAAGAAAATCCTTGCAGAGTTATTCAAGCTTAGATACGGTAGCATCTAATAGCTCTATCTCTGCTTCTTCTTCTTTGAAAAGATCGTCCACTGGTCTTTCCCTCAGACAATTGTTTACCAAGATAGGCATAAACGATGATATATCACAACCTGGGATCGGGATTCCGCAAGGTAAGGAAAATCTGCCTCCAACTATGGGCAAAAAAAATTCATCAATTGCTTCCACTAGTTCGGAAAACAGACTTAGGACACCATTGAAGCCGCTTGTTAATCATTCTAAAAGGCCCATTTCACAACCACAACAGCAACAACCACTATATAATGCATCATTGTCCTCGAGAAGATCGTCGATTTCTTCCACTGTCTCTTCTTCCAGCTCGTCTAAATGGAGATTCTGGAAGAGAAATAAGAACCAGGCACCTGCATTGTTGCAACCAGACCACCATTCTTTAAAAACCTTTCCTGCAGTAAACCGTCGTGATTCCATGACACCCGTTGAACCAAGAAATATGGTAAAACATAAGACATCCTTTTCAGATTTCCATAAGACTATCTTCAGTTCAAATACGTATTCTGAAAGCAGCGATACAATATCTTCCATGGAAACTACTTTGAAAAACAAAGCTTCTTCCTCAAGTCTATCTTTGAACGTGTTGAAGAAAAGGAATTCGCAATCAAGTTTGAAGCACAAAAGTTCACATGCATCCTTACAAAAATTCAAAAGAAACAAAGGAAAGTCCTCCATGATAGCACCATCGACAGCAACTAATAGCAGCAATGATGACTCTTGTAGCTACAGTTCCAAAAATTCTACGTTGAGTCACCGAATATCGTTACCTGTACCGGACCAAGTTTCCCGTGATAAAATTCAGAACAAATTAAGATATTCGACCTCATTACTCTCATTAAATTCTAAATCATCTTTACCGATGAACAAAAATGATCATGATGAGACACTTCTAAGACAGATTCTACTAAATTGTGATATAAAGAGAATTTTAAACCCCGCAAAAGGAGATGTATTGCCTTTAATCAACGATGTAAACCATTTGTCATCAATACAATTAACATCAAATGTTTGGCAAATTGGTGAAGTAATCTGTAAAAAAGTTTCTCTCGGTACTATTGATGACATTACATGGGATAGAAAGTTCTTATCTTTGCAGGAACTGGAAAAACTCAAAATCATGCAACAAAAATTTGATGGCATACCGCAATTATTGAAAAGTTTTGTTGTTAAAGAGGCAAATGGGGGGTTGTATTTGTACTTACTATTCAAAGATCACGGTACCCCAATTTCGTTAATCTCACTGAAAAACTGGAAGCAGATTCTAAAGATTTTTTGGTCTTGTGCTGGTATAATTCATGGGTTGGAAAAAAATTTGAAATTTGAACATCGTAATCTTACTTTGGATAATATTTTGATAGATGGTAATGGGAATATAACAATTATTGATTTTAAATGTAGTAGATTGCAAACTCCTCAAGATGATGTTTTATATCTACGGCTAGATCATCCACTCTTTTTTCTAAATGGGAAAGACAAGAGTAAAATAAACGAATACCAGTATCAATTTGAGTTTGAAATCTATCAAAGTATGCGAATCTTGTTGAACATGGACGCGTCAGCTTTTGAGCCCATGACAAATTTGTATTGGTTATATTACCTGTCACGCGTTTTACTAAAGTTTGGTGACAGGAAGCTTGGTAAGAATGATGCAAACAGGGATAAAATGGCAAGGGTGATAAACCATTTGGAAATGAACTTGGCAGTTCATAAAAGAGGGGGGCAGTTATTCAAAAGATTGGAGACAGAGGACATTAAGAATACTGGAGATTTACTAAAACTTTATAAATAAAACAAATAGGAATGTTGACATTTATATTTCATTTTCTTTCTATTGTATACTCCAATACATAAACATATTATATATACATACATAATGTAATAACACTAATCTAAAATAATGGCATCGTCGACAGCATCCAAGGCTTTCTCCTCTTGAGTCTCTACAGATGCAGGTGCTTCCATTTTGGGAGTCAAAAACAATTGCTTAACGATAAATTCCACGCCGTTGATGACATTCATCAATGCCCAAACCCAGATTCCCAAAGAGACACTCTGTAAAGCCATATCATCAAACTTGGAAGCACCAAATTTGCCCTCCATTATATGCCATTTCTGAGAAATAGTCCTTAGAGGATGCAAGAGAACATATAACCAGCCTTGAGACCAAACACCACTTACAAACGTAGGGAACAAGGTGCTAGTCGAGGAACTCAACTTGTAAACTGGTGTCTTGCCGTACATAATCTTAAACACAAAAAATGGCACCGTCAATGCCAATAACCTGAGTTTGTGAAGATGGGCCTGAAAGGCTTTGTTTTCTGATTGTATTTCGTCCTTCAAGTTATTTATTTCCTTATCTAACGAGTCCAATTTTCTATTGTTCTTAGTCCATTTGGCATAATTATCCTGGGCGGAGATAGAGTTGTTGAATTCTTTTAATTCATGACGTTCTTTGACCTTGGCTAAGTATTTTTTGGATAATTCATTTCCTGGTGCAAATTTAGAGATCCATTTCTCGTGGTATTTGTTTGTATACTGTAGAAACTTTGTGACCACAATAAAGAATATCGCTACCGCTGCTGCCCAATGCATTTCTCCTATTTCAATCAACTAGACGTAGTTCAAGGATTGCAAACTGTCCTGCTTTCTTTTATCTGGTCTTTTTATCCCGAGGTATTGTTGTATATACCACTACTCTGTGATTTTTTTTCACTCTTGGGAAGGAAAGAAAAAGTGAAAACATCAACTGGTAAGTGTCTAATGACAAAAACAGGAGGTAGTTGGTACGTGCAAAACACGATAGTGACGTTAATCCGAATCTGTAAATTGGTGAATTGGTATTTAGAAGCGACCATTAGCTAAAAGAGAGAGAAAACTATGTCGCAAGAGTTTGTGGAAGACTATTCACGTACAGGGTCCTCAGACGACGAGGATAGTGGAGCTTATGACGAGTGGATTCCATCGTTCTGTTCCAGATTTGGTCACGAGTACTTCTGCCAAGTTCCGACAGAGTTTATCGAGGATGATTTCAATATGACCTCGTTATCCCAAGAGGTACCCCACTACCGGAAAGCTCTGGATTTGATATTAGATTTGGAGGCTATGAGTGATGAAGAAGAGGACGAAGACGACGTGGTGGAAGAAGACGAAGTGGATCAAGAGATGCAGAGTAATGACGGTCATGATGAAGGCAAAAGGAGAAACAAGTCGCCAGTGGTGAACAAGAGTATTATCGAGCACGCAGCAGAACAGTTATACGGATTGATACATGCAAGATTTATTCTGACCAAGCCAGGCCTGCAAGCAATGGCTGAAAAATTCGACCACAAGGAATTTGGAACGTGCCCCCGTTACTATTGTAATGGCATGCAGTTGCTGCCTTGTGGGTTGAGCGATACAGTTGGGAAACACACCGTAAGGTTGTACTGTCCCAGTTGTCAGGACTTGTATCTTCCCCAATCATCTAGATTCCTGTGCTTAGAAGGTGCATTTTGGGGGACAAGCTTCCCTGGTGTGTTCTTGAAACATTTCAAAGAATTGGAAGAGTATGTGGAAAGGAAAAGTAAAGAGTCCTACGAGTTGAAAGTTTTTGGGTTCAGGATAAATGATGAGGCAGTATCTGGTCCTAGAATGAAGTGGTTGAGACAATATCCATCCACGGAGGAGGACTGGGAAGAATTTGCCAAATGCGAGTTCGAGACACCGGCGGTTTAACCTTTGATTTAATTTCCTCTTTGCCCTACCATATACATATGTACTTTACCTATTTACATTGTTTCAGTTTTTATATCACCACTATTATTATTATTACTATTACCACTTTGGAGTACTTTAGTGATTCATTTCCAATTGTTTTCCTGGAGCCCAGTCTTTGAATGCCTTGGCTAAGTTGTACCAGTACTTTAGCTCCACGGTCAACTTCACTGCGGCGGCGTAATCCTTGTCATTGTAGCATTGTCCCAACTGGGCTTCAATATCTTGAATTCTTTCCTTGTTTTGCTTTTCAAGCAGCTTCACACCAGCTTCGTCGTCCATCTGGGATAATTCATCATGGATGTCTAGAACTTTCAATAATAGCTGTGGATCACTGGTAGTTACTTCATGTGAGGTCTGTTCTTGCGTCAAATCGATATTGCGCAAGAGTTTTAGCATATATTGTGACCTTCTAAGGGGATCTTTGAGAGTATGGTAAGCTTGATTAAGAGTTGATGACTGTTCACTACCTTGTTGGGCCATGTCTGGATGGTGCTGTGCTTGTAATTGCCTATACTCCTTCCTTAATCTGGATTGATCGATAGTCCAAATGGGTAGCTTTTTGGGGAAGGTCTTTGGGAACAGCTCGTAAAATGTAGAAGTGAATCTTCGTTGAACCAAGTATTTCAACATTGTGCTTGTGGGGCTTCTTGATACCTCTTTCCATTATCAGCCTCAGCCTTTAATTTCGCATCATCTTTTTAGTTTCCTTTTCTTTTTCTTTTTTTTTTTTACTCATTGTTAAGAATTACGCTGTGAGTTTCATTGCTATTGTTACAAAAGACAAGATAGTCTCAAGATACAACTGAGAAGAAGCACAATTATGTCCGATAGATACGTTATTTGGGCTCCCTCGATGCACAATGAACCTGCCGCAAAGTGTGGGTATTGTCACGGTAATAAGGGGGGCAACATGGATCAGTTGTTCGCATTGGATTCGTGGGCTCATCGTTATATGAACAAAATGGACGTTGTAAAGATTGAAAACTGCACAATTGGCTCTTTCGTGGAACATATGGATGTAGCCACGTATGACCGCATGTGTAATATGGGATTTAGAAGGTCTGGTAAGTTTCTTTATAAAGTGGACCCGTTGAGGAATTGTTGTAGGTTATACACCATTCGAACTGCCCCTCAAGAATTGAATATGACAAAGGAATTGAAAAAATGCATCAGCCGCTTTGCTACTAGAATAACAAGTGAGGACTACTGCCCAGCCGCTGTTGCAAGCAGTGATTTTGTGGGCAAAATTGTTAATGCAGAGAAGAATTCTAAAACATTCTATACCCGATTTGAGCCCGCACTTTATAGTGAAGAAAAGTATCACTTATTTGTCAAATATCAGGAAAAAGTGCATCAAGACTACAATAATTCGCCGAAGTCCTTTAAGCGATTCCTATGTGATACGCCCTTTGGTCCTGAAGCGGTGTTGGGGACACAAGAATCGTGGGAGCAGTTAAACAATTGGCAGCGAATGAAGCCAGGCGAGAAACTGAAGCATATGGGTCCTGTGCACGAATGCTACTACTATGAGGGTAAATTAATTGCCATCACTGTGTCAGATATCTTGCCCAGTGGTATATCTTCGGTATATTTTATTTGGGATCCAGACTACAGTAAATGGTCCCTAGGGAAGCTCAGTGCTTTGCGCGATCTTGCCATCATTCAAAGGACAAATCTGCAATACTATTACCTAGGGTACTATATTGAGGACTGTCCGAAGATGAATTATAAAGCAAACTATGGTGCGGAAGTGCTGGATGTGTGTCACAGTAAATATATCCCATTGAAAACCATTCAGGATATGATTTCTAGGGGCAAACTCTTTGTCATAGGTGAAGAAGAGACGAAAGTTACTAAGGAGCTCTACCTCGTTGACTCTGAAACCGGAAGAGGGGAGGGATTTCCCACTGATAGTGTTGTCAAGTACAAGAATATTGCTGAGGAAATATACGGTGTGGGAGGGTGTGCGTTTAAATCTGCAAATGAATCTGCATTGGAATTGAAAGAACTTTACGGTATACCGTACGAAGAGGAAGACTTAGATACCATCTACCATTTGAAAGAACACAATGGCCATGCTCCAAATGGTATTCCTAATGTGGTGCCGGGATTGCTCCCGCTATGGGAATTGCTGGACATTATGCAATCTGGCAAGATCACTGACCTGGAGGGAAGACTATTTCTCTTCGAAATCGAAACGGAGGGGATTCGACCATTAATTAACTTTTATAGCGAACCTCCGAATGTCAAGAAACGTATTTGTGACGTGATACGGTTATTTGGCTTCGAAACTTGTATGAAAGCCGTCATTTTATATAGTGAGCAAATGTGAGCCTTCAACACACTATTCTAATAACAATCCTAATGTATAACATTTTTTAGCATTCAAACATTCTCACCATCGCGCTGAGATAATTTTATATAGTTGATGGAATAGTTTTGGAGGTGATTTATCCATTAAATACCTGATGCTTTTTTGTCTCCTCATCGCGTGAAAAATTTGAGAAAAAGCTCGAACTATTTGTAGCACTTCACTGTATTGCTAACAGTTCTTAAAAACTTCAGAACATATAGATATCGCTAAACACAGATTTGAATACCATAGTAACTAGTCTCTTATTCTTAGTTTTTGATGAGCTCCATTCACGAGGTTGTGGCTCTCATTGAAGAGCTGTACTCTCCTCATCCGAAACATGATGTTAATCAGATTCAACAGAGTTTACAGTCAATCCAGAAATCAGAGCAAGGCTTCCACCTAGCTAATGAGCTTTTATCTGATGACAAGTACTCTGCGAATGTCAAGTACTTTGGTGCACTGACTTTAACTGTGCAACTAAATACACGGGGTGAAAACGATTATGAAACCCTATGGAATGTTTTCAGGTCAAATTTATTGTACTTGACGAAATTCAGTACATTGTACGTTTCCAATCCTAATATGTACGGGCAATCTCTAATCATAATTAAAAAGTTAATGTCAAACTTGTCATTGATCTTCACTAAAATCAACGATCCGCAGCTTAATAACGCTGGAAATGAAAATATGATTAAGCAATGGAACAATCCCATAAATACGTTTATTCAACTTATGTCGGTTCAAAATCAAAACATTAATGCAGACCAACTGTTGCTTGACTCAATCAACTGCTCCTTAACGTACGAACAACTGTCTCAATTTGTTAGCCTATCTCAGAAACATAATGAACTGGCATTGACGTTTACAGAAGTTATTGTGGAAGATTTGACGAAGTTCCAAACAAAGAGGCATTCAATGTCTCAAATCCACGAAGTAGTCCATGAGCATTTATATATTTCAACTATGGCTTTGATCAACTTGAACTTAACTGCACAAGCTGTCTTCAATCCTACCGTATTTGATTGTATTACTGCTTGGATTAATTATATCTCATTAACCAGAAGCGTATCTTCAAGTGGTAGAATGGATTTGTCGGAAATTTTTCAAAACCTGATTGACTTGATGTATCAGTCTACAGAAGGATCGGACGGTTATGAGAATGCGGAAAAGATCCTAACAATATTTGGTAATGTTTTTGCTAATGATCCATTATTAATGAGTTACGATTTGAGACAACAAATCGAGTGTATTTTCTTAGGTGTAGTAAGGCCTGATTCTGGCATAACCGACATATCTAACAAAAATTCTTGGATGCTACAATATATGAATTATTTAGTTACCAATGATTTTTTTTCCGAATTGAAGGAATTGGCCATTTGTATTGTGGATTTCTTGCAAATTAACACGTTAAGTGTTTGTAATAAATTATTTACTAACATTCAAGCAGCTGATAATGGTCAAGTTCAAGATGAATATATTCAGGAATACATCAAAGTCCTTTTGCAAATGACCAATTTCCCTTTAACTCCTGTCTTACAAGAGTTCTTTTCTGTTAGAATGGTTGATTTTTGGTTGGATTTATCGGATGCTTACACTAATTTGGCTAGCGAAACTTTGAGGCCAAATTCTATTGAGCTATCTACACAAATTTTTCAGCAGTTGATCAATATTTATTTACCCAAAATTTCTTTGAGTGTGAAACAAAGAATAATTGAAGAAGAGGGTGAGAGCACTTCTGTGAACGAATTTGAAGATTTTAGAAACGCTGTCAGTGACCTTGCTCAATCTCTCTGGTCTATTTTGGGAAACGATAATTTAACAAATGTGCTAATTGATGGTATGGGCCAAATGCCTGCTGCGAGTGATGAGACTCTCATCATCAAGGATACTGATGTTTTGTTTCGAATTGAAACGATGTGTTTTGTTTTGAATACTATATTGGTTGATATGACTCTATCGGAAAGCCCATGGATTAAAAATATAGTTGATGCCAACAAATTCTTCAACCAAAATGTCATATCCGTCTTCCAAACTGGTTTCCAAACTAGTGCCAGTACAAAAGTCAGTCAAATTTTGAAACTTGACTTCGTAAGAACAAGTACAACTTTAATCGGCACTTTGGCTGGTTATTTTAAACAGGAACCTTTTCAATTAAACCCATACGTGGAAGCTTTATTTCAAGGTTTGCACACTTGCACCAATTTTACTAGTAAAAACGAACAAGAAAAAATTTCGAACGATAAACTTGAAGTTATGGTTATCAAGACTGTTTCAACATTATGTGAGACATGCCGTGAGGAGTTGACTCCATATTTGATGCATTTTATAAGCTTTTTAAACACAGTCATTATGCCAGACTCCAATGTTTCACATTTCACTAGAACTAAATTGGTTAGATCTATAGGTTATGTCGTTCAATGTCAAGTCTCCAACGGTCCAGAGGAGCAAGCTAAATATATTTTACAATTGACGAACCTATTGAGCGGCTCAATAGAGCATTGTTTGGCTTCATCGGTACAGTTACAAGAACAACAAGATTATATTAATTGTCTATTATACTGTATATCTGAGCTAGCAACAAGTTTGATCCAGCCTACTGAAATCATCGAAAATGATGCATTACTACAAAGGTTATCTGAGTTTCAAAGTTTCTGGTCCAGCGATCCCTTACAAATCCGATCGAAAATTATGTGCACCATTGATAAGGTCTTGGATAATTCAATATATTGTAAAAACTCCGCCTTTGTGGAGATCGGTTGTTTGATTGTTGGTAAAGGATTAAATCTGCCCGACGGGGAACCGTACTTCCTCAAGTACAATATGTCCGAAGTTATGAATTTTGTTTTGCGGCATGTCCCCAACTGTGAGCTTGCTACTTGCTTGCCTTATTTTGTTTATTTATTAGAAAAGCTTATTTCAGAGTTCAGGAAGGAACTAACACCACAAGAATTTGATTTCATGTTTGAAAAGATCCTTTTAGTCTATTATGATGCATATATTATCAATGATCCGGACCTTTTACAAATGACAATAGGTTTTGTTAATAACGTTTTGGACGTGAAGCCAGGCTTAGCTATTGGCAGTAAACATTGGACATCATTTATTTTACCTCAATTTTTAAAATTAATACCTTCAAGAGAAAAGTTCACAATTGTTGCGGTGGCAAAATTTTGGACTAAGTTGATCAATAATAAGAAATACAACCAAGAAGAACTCACAACTGTTAGGCAACAAGTTTCCTCTATAGGAGGAGACCTTGTGTACCAAATTATGTATGGCTTATTCCACACACAAAGGTCCGATCTGAATAGTTACACAGATCTGCTAAGAGCTTTGGTAGCCAAGTTTCCAATTGAAGCAAGAGAGTGGCTCGTTGCTGTTTTGCCCCAAATATGTAACAATCCTGCAGGTCATGAAAAATTTATTAATAAATTACTTATTACGAGAGGAAGCAGAGCAGCTGGAAATGTTATTTTGCAGTGGTGGTTGGATTGTACCACACTTCCAAATTACCAAGGATGATTTGTTAAGAATTTCTCCGCTGAGGGTGAAGGCTATTCTTTGTTACATTTTATCTAGTAACGCGTTGATCCTTTTTGATAGATTTTTTTTTTGTGCTTTAAAGATAGTAGCAGTATATATGTGTGTAAAAGCTAATCATCAGAAGTGCAGCATTCATTGCTAGTATTTAGTGATAAAAACTTTAGAATTTCCATTTCTAATTGTAACTGCTTTTCATTCCAATACATGTTTGAGCTTCTGGGGGGTAAAAATACATTTCCAGACAGGGCGTCAGGTTGAAAGCAGTTACTGAAACATAGAGAGTCGACGTCAGGAGGAGGCTTCAAATGGTTTTCTGAAAGTGATTCGGTCTTATTTTTCCATTTTCTAAAATGGTGAATCCTTTCTCTGGAAATGTGTGATCCCTTTGCCTTTTGTGAAAACTTTTTTAACGAGCTTTTTAGGTTATTAGTTGTCTCAAGAAGGTTTATGGGCCCGCTGGTCTCGATATCTGCGTAATTTAATGGACGTATCGTGTCTTCCATGGAGTGAATTGAGATTTGTGAATTATATCTGTCCAATACCGTTGCCTTGTTGAGAGCTCAGATAGAATAGACATCTTAATTCCAGACAGTCTATTCTCCTTCTATTTCTCTTTGTGACTGCAAATTTTAATTTGTGACGCCTTTTCTTATTACTCATGATTTGTCACTCTTGACGATTGTTTTTTTTCTATATTTTTTTTGTTCTGGGGTCCTCCAGAGAATAAAAAATAATGATCAATATAGTAGATAGTATAGTTATATTCTTATTCGTTGCACCTTGTTTAACAAATCACTCAGACTCAAAGAGAATATCGGTTGGTTATCTCTCTCCGAAGGTGAACAGCAAACAGTACTTCACGTCTTTTTTTTGAATAGTTTTTTTTTTGTTGAAACAGAAAAAAAACTTTCTTCCGTATATTACATTGTACATTATTTTTATTGTATTTTAGTTTCCAACGTTAGGATTTAAGCCGTCATTAATATTATTCGTTTTTGTACACTATTCCAGACGATTTATTTTTAGTACACTTAAAATTCCTGTTGATATTGTCCACTAGTTCTCTTTTCATATTTTATTTTCGCTTATTCTTTTGGTTCTTTTAAGAGTCTCTGTTCATTTTCCGTTCTTACTGTTTCTTTGTCCTCGATATCTTTCAAGAAAGAGAGAACTAAGCGCTGTAACATTTTTAAGTGGACCTACGTTATGTCTACAAAAGGTTTGAAAGAAGAAATCGATGATGTACCATCAGTAGACCCTGTCGTTTCAGAAACAGTCAATTCTGCTTTAGAGCAGTTGCAACTAGATGATCCAGAGGAAAACGCCACCTCTAATGCATTTGCGAATAAAGTTTCTCAAGATTCTCAATTTGCTAATGGCCCTCCGTCGCAAATGTTTCCACATCCACAAATGATGGGTGGAATGGGCTTCATGCCTTACTCTCAAATGATGCAGGTTCCTCATAATCCCTGTCCATTTTTTCCGCCCCCTGATTTTAATGATCCAACAGCACCATTGAGTAGCTCGCCCTTGAATGCAGGCGGTCCACCAATGTTATTCAAGAATGACTCACTTCCATTTCAAATGCTGTCTTCGGGTGCTGCGGTAGCAACTCAAGGTGGACAAAATCTAAACCCATTGATAAATGACAATTCAATGAAGGTATTGCCAATCGCATCGGCTGATCCGTTATGGACTCATTCAAACGTACCAGGATCAGCATCTGTAGCCATTGAAGAAACCACCGCTACTCTACAAGAAAGCCTACCATCTAAGGGCAGGGAGTCTAATAATAAGGCTAGTTCGTTCAGAAGACAAACTTTTCATGCTTTATCACCAACTGACCTTATCAATGCGGCCAACAATGTAACCTTGTCAAAGGACTTCCAATCTGACATGCAGAATTTTTCTAAGGCTAAGAAACCGTCTGTAGGAGCTAACAATACTGCAAAAACCAGAACTCAATCCATATCTTTTGATAATACTCCCTCCTCAACGTCATTTATACCCCCAACCAATAGTGTTTCTGAGAAATTATCTGATTTCAAAATAGAAGAAACCTCGAAGGAGGATTTGATTAATAAAACTGCACCAGCTAAAAAAGAGAGTCCTACAACTTATGGTGCAGCATATCCATATGGGGGACCTTTACTTCAACCAAATCCTATTATGCCAGGCCACCCACATAATATATCCTCCCCTATCTATGGTATTAGATCACCTTTTCCTAATTCTTATGAAATGGGCGCGCAATTTCAACCTTTCTCTCCGATTTTAAATCCTACGAGTCATTCACTAAATGCAAATTCTCCAATTCCTCTAACCCAATCGCCAATTCATCTTGCTCCAGTTTTAAACCCTAGTTCAAATTCTGTTGCCTTTTCAGATATGAAGAATGATGGTGGTAAGCCCACCACCGATAACGACAAGGCGGGTCCAAATGTTAGAATGGATTCAATAAATCCTAATCTTGGGCCATCAATGCAACCTTTCCACATATTACCTCCCCAGCAAAACACTCCCCCTCCTCCCTGGCTTTATGGCACTCCACCTCCCTTCAACGCAATGGTTCCGCCTCATTTGTTGGCTCAAAATCATATGCCGTTAATGAATAGCGCCAATAATAAACATCATGGTCGTAATAACAATAGCATGTCAAGTCATAATGACAATGACAACATTGGTAATTCTAATTACAACAATAAAGACACAGGTCGTTCTAACGTTGGTAAAATGAAAAATATGAAAAACAGTTATCATGGCTACTATAATAACAATAATAATAATAATAATAATAATAATAATAATAATAATAATAATAATAACAATAATAACAGTAATGCTACCAACAGCAACAGCGCGGAAAAACAACGTAAAATTGAGGAGTCGTCGAGATTTGCGGACGCAGTTTTAGACCAATATATCGGAAGTATTCACTCATTGTGTAAAGACCAACATGGTTGTCGTTTTCTGCAAAAGCAGTTGGATATTCTCGGCAGTAAGGCGGCGGACGCAATTTTTGAAGAAACTAAGGATTATACGGTTGAATTGATGACTGATTCATTCGGTAATTATTTGATCCAGAAGCTATTGGAAGAGGTTACCACAGAACAAAGAATCGTACTCACAAAAATATCTTCCCCTCATTTTGTCGAAATTTCCTTAAACCCTCATGGTACTAGGGCATTACAAAAACTCATTGAATGCATCAAAACAGATGAAGAAGCACAGATTGTTGTTGATTCTTTACGCCCTTATACTGTCCAGTTGAGTAAGGATTTAAATGGTAATCATGTTATTCAAAAATGTTTGCAAAGGTTGAAGCCTGAAAACTTCCAGTTTATCTTTGACGCAATCTCTGATAGCTGTATTGATATTGCTACTCATAGACACGGGTGTTGCGTTTTGCAACGTTGTCTAGATCATGGGACTACAGAACAATGTGACAATCTGTGTGATAAGTTGCTAGCCCTTGTTGATAAATTAACTTTGGATCCATTTGGCAACTATGTGGTGCAATATATAATTACCAAAGAGGCTGAGAAGAACAAATATGATTATACGCATAAAATTGTCCACCTGTTGAAACCAAGAGCCATCGAACTTTCTATCCATAAATTTGGATCAAATGTGATTGAAAAAATCTTGAAGACAGCTATTGTTTCGGAGCCAATGATTCTGGAAATTTTAAATAATGGTGGCGAGACGGGTATTCAATCATTGTTGAATGATAGCTACGGAAATTACGTTTTACAGACAGCATTAGACATTTCTCATAAGCAAAATGACTATCTCTATAGAAGACTATCAGAGATTGTGGCGCCTTTACTGGTGGGCCCCATAAGAAATACACCTCATGGTAAAAGAATCATCGGAATGTTACATTTAGATTCATAGTTGATACATATATCCTCAGTTTAGCTTTTTTTACGTTAGCCTCATATAATATCTTTTGTACAATACTAAAATACATCATTTTTTTTTCGTTGAGGATCAAATGAATATCCAAAGCAAAAAAAATAGGAATTTTCACTTTATGGTATACTGGTAAATAGTGTTGAAGAAATAAGAGAAGGAGATGCCCTAGAAAACAGAATGTTCTTATTTAAATAAGTAAACTCAAAAGAAAAAAAAGGGAAGGAAGTTTTTGAGAACTTTTATCTATACAAACGTATACGTTTAACTATCTGGATAAACGTCGCTCCACAGGATACTGTAGAGGTCCTCAAGATCACCGTTATTAACAAATTCATCTAGTGTCCCCAAATTAAAACTAGTTGCAGAAAAATTGTTACTGTTGTTGTTGTTAATATTGTTAATATTGTTTTTATTGTTTTTGTTGTTGTTGTTGTTGTTGTTATTGATTTCATTTGTGTTCATAAATGGTACTTGTACTGAAGTGGGTATTTGCTGCTGAGCATTGATTGGTTTATTAGATTGGACTTGCGTATTATTTTGCCCATTTGTTGGTTGCGCGTAATCGGGATTGATCATATCAGACACGGATAATGACCTAAATGAAGGCAATTGTGCAAACTCCGGTAGTGAGTTGTTTCTCACTGGGGAAGGTGCTGAGCGACCATTGAATGGCAATTGAGGCGATTCAATGCCATTTAGTAAGCATGAAGTGCCCGTCTTAAGACTTGGGAGATCCGGATTCAAATTTTTTCCCGAATTATGCTTCATCTGCTTATTATCTTCATTTGACATTAGTGGTTCCTGAAACTTTCTATTTTTCAACATTTGTGAGACCGTTAAATGGAATCCTGACTTCTGAACAGGTTCTAATAAAAATCGATAAGCGCAAGAGTTTGTATCCAAGACAAGTTCTATTATACCTTTTAAATCTGGCGCATTCTCATCAATATATTTGGAGATAACATCGAGGTTGGTGCTAGAGGACTCTCCGTATGCCAAAAGCATGATACGAGTGACGATTGTCAGGAAAGAAAAAGCTCTTGTATAGTCTTTAAAGCTTTGGCTGTTGAAGACATGCTCATTGGTCTCATTTTCGGAAAAAATTTTTATATCCAAAAATCTTTTGAAGACTCTAATCATATTCACAACGTCATTTACTTTAATGAATTCGGCCACTGAGAATGCTTGTGATACCAAAATGATGCAACTGATAGAATAATGGGCGAATGAACGGTATACGGAATAATCGTTGTCAAAGTCTAATAAGATTTTGTTCATATCGGTCCATGATTTGTAAATCTTGTGAAGGTATATTTTCAAGTTTTCAATTAGTATTGAGGGCCTTCTGTGCACGCATAATCTGGCGACAATATTATCAGATTCGTTAACCATTCTGCAGAAATGGTGCTCGTAAAATAGAACAAATTTTGAAGCCATAATCTTATCCTCTCTTGAAACTTTGAGTTCAGTACTATCTTTAGAGAATGCAATATCGAACAATTTTCCAGTTTGCTCTTTGATAGCATCATATTTCATTTCTGTTTCGTTAAAAATCTCGAGTACCTCGAAGAGTAGTTTCTCTCTAACAACAGATGGTTTTGATGTATTCCTAATTGACGTGAATTTTTCATTGAATAAAACAGATGATGAGAAATGGCTGACTATTTGTAAAACAGCTAATTCGCCATAGTATTTTAAGTCAGATATGCACATGTTGTCAAAAGCTTCGCTCCTGCGAACTAAGTGGACGTTCTCGATAAAATCTCTATTATCCAAGAACCCAACATCTCGAAAATTCTTAGGTAATAAACAATTGATTTTGGAGTCATCAATGTTCGAAGGATAGCCAAGTTTAGAGGCTAAAGTTTTCTCGAAATAGAAAGCTTTCCACCAGAGATTTCTTCTTCTTTCAGCAAAGTTTTCATCAAGACCCACGTAAAATTCCCACCTTGATAAACCAACTCTTGAAACAAAATGAACTGCTACGTTCAAGACTTTTTCAAAACCGTATATTTCCGATAGCCAAAATAGCAGATCCAAAAAGTATAGAAGTTGCTCTAAATGCGTTATGTCGCATGTGAAGTCCACGTAGTTGTATAATGTAGAATTATAATAGCTGTAACATAAGGCGATTAGCGCCTCTCCAGCTTGACAATAATGGATGAATTCCTGCAAGACATCAATTGACTGCGTGTTTTTAGCCACGGAGGGGTTAGATGTGATTTCCATTAGGAAGTTCTGGTAGGAATTTTTATGCATATCCAACATCTTCAATAAAATGCCAAACATGCTGATATCATTATTCATTTCGCTTAGTAGCTCAGAATTACTTATTCCGGTTATGTTTCTCACAAAGGGCTGCGGTAAGTGATTTATCACTAACGCAACATGCGATTTTGTGTGTGCTGTATTCGGGCTCCCTGCAGATGATATCGAAGATGGGGTTGAAGGTAAAAGATTCATTTTCTGTAGGTAGTTTTCCAGGGGATTAGCTATGGAGACACAGCCTTGGTTGATGTGATGAAAACAAACGTCGAAAAACCTTAACATGATGTATATGGTTTCCTTGGCGGTCCTGGGAAAAATCTCGCATTTGGATTTGGATCTATAATTTTGGAAACATTTACCAATACCTTGAAGTGACAAAAATTGGAAAGGAGAGTACAAACCAAAGATTTCGTCGATCAAAGGTTGACTAGAAGTATCTTGGTCCTTCTTATTGTTTGACCAAGCGGCATATCTTGTCAAATGTACCACATCACAGTATTTGTTTTTCATCAATTGAGTTTCTATTGATTTATTAGGGTAAAATTTCGTTGTTGCTAATTCTTTGGTCCTCACTTTGGGTTCCCATCGCTTAAGCAAGTCACTTATCTGAAGTTCAATGCTCTCGATGGCTGAGGTTACATGTGTACCTAAATGAGCCATCTCCTTCAAATTTTTCAGAGTGGTTTGTAGAGATGTCAAAGTTGCCTGTGATTCGCTATCGTCTTCATAAAAACCGTTTCTATTCACATCGTCGTCATTCTTCCCATCACTTCCACTATTATCACCACTACTACGACCACCTAGCTTGAAATTCTCAAAAAATTTCGTTGGTTGTTCCACTGCGCATGGCCCGTCTGTACATCGCTGAGGATTAGAAAAAGAAGTCGAACTGGAATCTGTTTCCTCTTTGACTTGTACGGTTGCACCTTCCAAACTCGTCTTATGAAGGTTTTTTATTCGAGCGCCACCTTGTCTAGTGCTGAACGTGCACTCACATGAATATATCTCACAGCTTGCGCAGGGAAACTTCCCATTACATTTTATCTTTCTTTTTCTACAGTTATCGCACGCTTTACTTACCTTCGACCTTGGCTTACGAATCTTGCCGCTGAAACCTGTGGAAAAGTTGCTGGAGTCCGCGGACGATTCTCTATCCGGACCCGTCTCAATATGTACACCGTTCTTAGGTGTCAAGCCTCGCATCTTCCAGTTTCTTGGATTCTTTTCTGTATATTCTTGGCTGAGATGAATAGTTAGCAAGTGATGTGCAAATTGTATTTTTTTAGCCAAAACTCACTCCTGGTAATGTCTATATGGCCGCTATGGTCCTGCTATCATGCTATTGTTGACAATGAAAGAGTGGCTGATCATGTGTAATAGGCGAATAAGGTTGTTTTGAAGAGCTTTAATTAGCGCCTCTTATTGCCACTCATTAGGTCTTGAACAAGAAAAGAAACTCCATTTAGGGTATGCGTCTGTTTCCAACAAAGCCCTATTGGACCCTGAGAATGTAGATCAGGGCTCGTTTCTTCTCGTTTAATAACTAAACGAGACTCATTTCTTTTTCGTTCCTTGGCGCTATTTTCGTGCATCCCGTAATTGCCGGTATTACGCGATCGTTTGGCGTTACTATGGAAAAGCAGAATTATATATCCTCGAGGAAAAATTACCAAACAGTGGTAATAACGTAGGAATGTAGTTCAGTTATGTAGATAGGCAGATACGCATATTTACGTAGTGTACATAGATTAGCATCGCTATGGCAAAGGATAATAGTGAGAAGCTGCAGGTGCAGGGAGAGGAGAAAAAGTCCAAGCAACCGGTTAATTTCCTGCCTCAGGGTAAATGGCTGAAGCCAAATGAAATCGAATATGAGTTTGGTGGGACTACTGGTGTTATTGGTATGCTGATCGGGTTTCCACTGCTAATGTACTATATGTGGATTTGTGCGGAATTTTATCACGGTAAGGTTGCCCTACCCAAAGCTGGTGAATCGTGGATGCACTTTATCAAGCACCTATACCAGTTAGTCTTGGAGAACGGTATCCCAGAAAAGTATGACTGGACTATTTTCTTAACATTTTGGGTGTTTCAGATCATTTTCTACTATACGTTGCCCGGGATTTGGACAAAAGGTCAACCATTGTCTCATTTGAAGGGAAAACAATTGCCTTACTTTTGTAATGCCATGTGGACCTTGTATGTAACTACCACTTTGGTCTTGGTTTTGCACTTTACCAATCTTTTTAGATTGTATGTCATTATTGACCGTTTTGGGAGGATCATGACATGTGCCATTATTTCAGGGTTTGCCTTCTCCATCATATTGTACTTATGGACTTTATTTATCTCACATGACTATCATAGAATGACAGGAAACCATCTATATGATTTCTTCATGGGAGCCCCACTAAACCCTAGGTGGGGGATTTTGGACTTGAAGATGTTTTTCGAGGTTAGATTACCTTGGTTCACCCTTTACTTTATCACTTTGGGTGCCTGTTTGAAGCAGTGGGAGACTTACGGCTATGTGACACCACAATTGGGGGTTGTCATGTTAGCTCATTGGTTGTACGCGAACGCATGTGCTAAAGGTGAAGAATTGATTGTTCCAACCTGGGACATGGCTTACGAAAAGTTTGGATTTATGCTGATCTTCTGGAATATTGCCGGTGTCCCATACACTTACTGTCATTGTACGTTGTATTTGTACTACCATGACCCATCTGAATATCACTGGTCTACACTGTACAATGTTTCGCTGTACGTTGTTCTATTATGCGCCTACTACTTCTTTGACACGGCAAATGCTCAGAAAAATGCCTTCAGAAAGCAAATGTCTGGTGACAAGACTGTTAGGAAGACTTTCCCATTTTTGCCATACCAAATTTTGAAGAATCCAAAGTATATGGTTACCTCCAATGGATCGTACCTATTGATTGATGGTTGGTACACTTTGGCTAGAAAAATTCACTACACTGCCGATTGGACTCAATCTCTCGTTTGGGCCTTGTCTTGCGGGTTCAACTCGGTGCTCCCATGGTTTTTCCCAGTATTCTTCCTTGTTGTCCTGATTCACAGAGCCTTCAGAGACCAAGCAAAATGTAAGAGAAAGTACGGAAAAGATTGGGATGAGTATTGTAAACATTGCCCTTACGTCTTTATTCCTTATGTTTTCTAGTTATTTTCTTTTTCTATCCGCTTCATTAACTTATTTTACAGTTTGTATATAAAAGTATTGATGTATTTACGCGACAAAAGGGCTTGAAAAGATTCGATTTTCTATTACTTGATCTACTTTTTCTTATAAAATAAATCCTAAATGAAACGTGTCCATACATATATTGAGTGTTGACGCGTGTGATTTCACATTATGTTGTGGCAGGAAGTATGTTAATCTTGTTCAGCAATTGCTACTAGCCTTTCTTCGATGTTCTCAGCACTCAAGGTAAAGAATTTGTCCTTTGTAGCGACACCGACTTCCAAGTCATTCTTTGAAAATTCAGTACCCAGTGCGTCAATCATATGAGTAATAGCAAATTCTACCACCTTCTCCCATGATTCTTCATTAATATGGTCGATTTTACTCTTTTTGAAATGGTTTTCTAAGTTCGTTGTAATCTCCTGTTGTTTTGGTCCTGTCGCAGTAGCTTTGTAGCCAACGTAATAACCTGCAGGGTCAGTTTTGTAAATGGAGGGACCTAATTCTTCATCTACCGAAACAAATGTGAGTATAACACCTAATGGTCTCATATATGCTCTTTGAGTATAGATTTGGGAAAGGTTAGCCATTCTCTTAGCCAATACATCGCATGGCATATCATAACCATATTTATAACGGAATTCTGCAGCCTCAGCCTTGGCTCTTAGGGCCGCATTTCTTGCATCCGGTATTGGTCCGTTCACTACCATACCAATTGTTCTTGAAATACAAAAAATATACGAAACAGTAGTTGGATCCAACAGTTTATCAGGGACTTTTTTCTGACTTATCACCACTGTACAATCTTTACCTCTGACCGCTAGTGAGTTTATGTTAGTTTGATTAGTCGCTTTAAAGGCATATTCTACTTGATATAAACGACCCTCGGGGGAAAAGATAGTGATGTGCCTGTCATAACCAGCAGCAGATGCAGCAGCAGCACCCGACATGATTGTAATATGTTTTTTTCGCTTTGCTTCGTCTCTGCCCTTATATGATTTAGCATGAAGATTATAATGAGTTAGCCATTTAACTTACTCTATCCTTACGGTGGCAAATTGGTGTGTGCCCTTCGTCTATTGTGATATCACATTTAAGGATCGCGATTACCATTATGAGAGGATGGGGAAAAGGAATGCCAAGGTAAATCCAGGAAAGTGAAACTTGGGAGTTTGTTTGGAGGATATGTATATAAATATACGAGGTTTTGAGAATATAGTCTCTTCTTCTGTTATAAAAGAATAAATATGGGCGAAGGTTTGCTGGATTTAAGATCTCAGCTTGGATTTTACAAGTTTTACCACCACAATCCTAAGAACGTTTTGATCCATTCCATATTTGTCCCCACAATCCTATTTAGTGGTAGCTGTATGCTCCACAGAGTCAAAATATATCAGAGTATTTCATTGACTGCTGTGCTAAGCGTTTTATTTTCCATATTTTATTGTCTTCTGTATTTACCCACAGGACTATTAGCAGGAGTTCTCTTGCTTTTGTTAAATCTTGCACTCATCGATCACAGGGTTGATTTAACATTTAAGCAGGAACTGGGTTTGTTTATTATTGGTTGGATTTTCCAATTTGTTGGCCATGGTGTCTTTGAGAAAAGGAGGCCAGCGTTAATTGACAATCTAGTTCAGAGCTTGGTGCTGGCACCATATTTTATAATGTTCGAGTTCCTTTTCAAATTGGGTTTCATGCCTAGATTAAAGGCAACTCTCGAACATGATCTTGAAATTAAGCAAAGAAATTTGCGGATGCAAAGACAATAAAGAGGGATAATGTTGCATTTAAAGTACATGTTCCTCTGTAGCATTCACAAAACCTGCATGCATTAACAAGGGCTAGCATTATAAACTTCATCAATGATGTTATAGTCAAATAAATAGATAATTAGTGAGTACGTTAGATTACGTATTAATAATAAATAAGTAGTTTGGTTTTAGAAAAGGATGGTGTGCTTGTCGCTGAGACACATGTTATTGACGCCAGGTTTGGACGTTGTTTTTCACTGTCTACCAATCCTGGTGGACTTTATCGAAAGTAGTTGTAACAGCTTTTCTTTTTGGAACGTTGTCAAATTTTAATAATTTTGATCCACCTTCCAAGAATGAGTATTTCTCTCTTCTCAAAGCTTCGTATCTGGAAATGTATTCTTCCTTTTGCAATGTAATACCAATATCATCAAGACCGTTAACTAGGCAGTGCTTTCTGAAAGGTTCTATTTCAAAATGATCAACGAGCACATTGCCATCGGAATCCAAAATTTTTTGATTTGGTAAATCGACGCAGAGCTTACCACCCTTATTAGCAATAGGGATCAATTTGTCAATGATTATTTGTTGATCCAATCTAATAGGTAATAAGCCGTTCTTGAAAGAGTTGTTGTAGAAAATATCACCGTAAGAAGGTGCAATGATGGATTTTATACCAAAGTCTTTTAGAGCCCATGGTGCGTGTTCTCTGGAAGAACCACATCCGAAATTGTCACCAGTAACAACCAATATTTCAGCTTCTCTCCAGGGTTCAACATTTAATACAAAATCGGTTTCTTGATCCTTACCTTGATCGTCTTTACGGAAACGCCATTCATAAAACAACCCTTTTTTCAAACCCGTTCTCTTAATTGTCTTTAAAAATTGCTTTGGGATAATAGCGTCTGTATCAACATTGGCCTTATCTAATGGTGCGCTAATACCTTCCAAAGTCAAAAATGGCTTCATGCCGGAAGAGCTAGGTTTAGCAGGTGTATCATCTGACTTCACTGGAATATCTTTTAATTCATCATTGGCAATATCTTGGGGAGCGTCTTCGGGTTGGACAGGTTCAGCGTGATCGTAAGCAGCACTTTCAAGCTCTTTTTCATCTTCGGAAGTGACGTCAACCTTTGGACTACTTTGGTCTTGATCCTTATATTCGAATTCTCTAATATCTACGAAGTGACCTGCGATACCTGCAGCAGCCGCCATGGCTGGGGACATTAGATGTGTACGAGACAAGGCACCTTGACGACCTTCGAAATTTCTGTTGGAAGTAGAAGCACAACGTTCATAGGCATCCAAAATATCAGGGTTCATACCTAAACACATTGAACAACCAGCTTCTCTCCATTCAAAACCAGCTTCTTGGAAAATCTTGTCCAAACCTTCTGCTTCGGCTTGTTTTTTGACCAAACCAGATCCCGGAACAACCATAGCTAATTTGATGTTACTAGCCAATTTTTGACCCCTAACTACAGCTGCAGCACTTCTTAAATCTTCAATACGGCCATTGGTACAAGATCCAATAAAGACTTTATCTACTTTGATGCTCTTTAGCGGTGTGTTAGGTTCCAAACCCATATAGGCTAAGGCTCTTTCCATACCAGATTTCTTTATTGGGTCTGTAACATTTTTTGGATCTGGTACGGAACCAGTAATTGGTAAGGCATCTTGAGGAGAAGTACCCCATGTAATAGTTGGAATCACGTCGACAGCTTCAATGTTGATTTCGTGGTCAAATTTGGCACCTTCGTCTGTTTTCAAAGTTTTCCAGTAGGCAACAGCCTTTTCCCATTCGGCACCTTTTGGAGCCAAAGGTCTGCCTTTGGTGTATTGGAAAGTAGTTTCGTCTGGTTTAATCATACCTGCTCTTGCACCAGCTTCGATGGCCATGTTACACATGGACATACGTGCTTCCATAGAAAGAGCTTCAATGGCTTCACCTGCGAATTCAATAACGCAACCAGTACCACCTGCAGTACCTATCAGACCAATAATATACAAAATCAAATCTTTAGATGTGATACCAGGTGATAGCTTACCATTAACAGTAATTCTCATGTTTTTCGATTTAGCTTGGATAATTGTTTGAGTGGCCAAGACGTGTTCAACTTCAGAAGTACCAATACCAAAGGCCAGCGAACCAAAGGCACCGTGAGTAGAGGTATGAGAGTCACCACAAACAACAGTGGTACCTGGTAAAGTGAAACCTTCTTCGGGACCGATGGTGTGGACGATACCTTGTCTGGCTTCACTCATACCGAAATATGGAACGCCGAACTGTTTAACATTATTCTCTAAAGTTTTGACTTGTAAACGCGAATCAGTTTGCTTGATAAATGTGTCTAGTGATTTGAAATTCTTTCTTGATTCAGTTGGAATATTATGATCTACAGTAGCTAGAGTACAATCAACTCTTCTGACCTTTCTGCCGGCATTTTCTAGGCCTTCAAAAGCTTGTGGAGAGGTGACTTCATGAACCAAGTGTCTGTCGATATACAACAAAAAGGAACCATTTTCATCTTGATGGACAACATGTGCATCAAAAACCTTATCGTAAAGAGTTCTTGGACCCTTGGATGGAGTGTAAACCATGATTTAAAACAGCAAATAATAAAAATCGATAGCGACAAAAACTGTCAATTTCAATATTCTTTATATTTGTTGACTGCTTAGATATTTTGAGAAAATTCAGCGGAAACAGCGTGATGAGTGAGTTAAGTTCTGCTGTTTAAATAAGTATTCAACTACTATTGAAGCCGACTCATGAAGCCGGTTACGGACAAAACCGGGCAAATTTCGCCGGTCCCGGAATTTTCGTTTCCGCAATAAAAGAACCGCTCATCATCATAGCGCCAGGGTAGTATACTATAGAAGGTCAGACTAAACTGAGTCATCTAGAGTAATGACGCCTTAGTAGCTTTTACATCTTCATAAGAAAAGGAAACTTGTAGAATGGCCTGGCGATTTGTTTGCTTTCTTGTGATGAAGAAATTTCGATGCGATTAACCGGCAAAATCAGTAAAGGTATTTCGCGGAGGCGGCCTTCAATCATCGAATACTACGTCTTAATATGATGTACTGTGGTTCATATTTTCAAGTAGTGTTAGTAAATTTGTATACGTTCATGTAAGTGTGTATCTTGAGTGTCTGTATGGGCGCATAAACGTAAGCGAGACTTCCAAATGGAGCAAACGAGAAGAGATCTTTAAAGTATTATAGAAGAGCTGGGCAGGAACTATTATGACGTAAAGCCTTGACCATAATAAAGACGATTCTTTGTCCCTCTATACAAACATCTTGCAAAGATACCAAATATTTTCAAATCCTACTCAATAAAAAATTAATGAATAAATTAGTGTGTGTGCATTATATATATTAAAAATTAAGAATTAGACTAAATAAAGTGTTTCTAAAAAAATATTAAAGTTGAAATGTGCGTGTTGTGAATTGTGCTCTATTAGAATAATTATGACTTGTGTGCGTTTCATATTTTAAAATAGGAAATAACCAAGAAAGAAAAAGTACCATTCAGAGAAACCAATTATATCAAATCAAATAAAACAACCAGCTTCGGTGTGTGTGTGTGTGTGAAGCTAAGAGTTGATGCCATTTAATCTAAAAATTTTAAGGTGTGTGTGTGGATAAAATATTAGAATGACAATTCGAGATGAAATTTTAAGCAAACTCTAGTAGGAAATAAGCGGCTTATTCTTGTTGGCTCCTAATTCTTTTTAGTGTATCAGTTCCCATTGATAAAAAAATTAAAATTAAAATTAGAAAAATTAAACCAGAAAAATCAAGTTGATTAAAATGTGACAAAAAGTATGATTAAATGCTACTTCAACAGGATTAGGTTTCCTTTTCGTGTTGAGTAGAGACTCTTTGCATAGCAGCCATGAAGTCTTCGACACTTCTGGTAGACTTCTTTTCCTTCATTGGCTTACCGTTCATCAATCTGTCAAAGGCTTCAGAAGTGGACATTTCGTAGTAGAAACCACCCAAAACACAGAAGATACCGATAGACCAGATCCAGACACGGACGACAGTAACAATATCAGTCCAGTTTTCAGACCACCAACCGAATAAGGTAAACATGGTAGCGATGATGTCGACAGCGAAGACGGCACCAGCCAATTGCCAGGATGGGATAGAAGACCAGAATGGACCAGCAGCTCTGGTAATGAAAATCAACCAGTTTTCAGTCAAGGAAATTTGCAAGAACATAATACCGTTCATAGCACCGAAGTTTTGGATAATACCACCCTTTGGTAAGAACATAGTAGTCAAGGTAATCCAAGAACCTATAGCTAAAACTATGCCCAAAATAATAGACATACCCCATAATCTTGGTAGGTTCCATTTAACGGGCTTTGGAGAGTAAGGAGCATTATCGTAAGCAATAGCCAAAGTAGCAACATCAGCGAAAATAGCGATGAAAACAATCAAATCAATGTCCAAAGAGTTATCCAAAATAGCAATCCATAGACCCAAGAAGATTTCCAAATGTAGAGACAAAGCAATACGGTAAACAACGTAAGAGTACATTCTGTGGAAAATTTGTCTGGAGGTCTTCAAAGCATCAATAATAGCAGATAGACCAGGAGCCAAGAAAACAATATCAGCAGCAGATCTGGCAGCATCAGTAGCACCTTCGACAGCAATACCAGTATCAGCCTTCTTCAAAGATGGAGCATCGTTAACACCATCACCAGTCATAGCAACCAAGTAACCTCTGTTTTGCAAGATTTCAACAACTCTGTATTTATGTTGTGGGAAAACTTCAGCGAAACCATCGGCATTTTCAACAAAATCAGCTAATTCAGAACCTGGCATGTCACCACCGCCACCTAGACCTAATCTTTCAGCGTTGTAAATGTTGGTACCCAAACCCAATTGTCTACAAGTTTCCTTAGCAATACCAACAGCATCACCAGTTAACATCTTAACTCTTAGACCCAAGTGTCTAGCTTCGCTAACAGTTTGAGCAGTATCGTCTCTTGGTGGATCCATACATGGCATAACACCCAAGATTTCCCAGTGACCTTCACCTCTCTTTCTAGCAACACCTAAAGCACGGAACCCTCTAGAAGCCAATTCAGCAACCTTGTTTTCGTAGTTTTCATGGACATCTTCTGGGATTGGGTGATCTTCTTCGACAGTCTTCAAGACGAATAATGGAGCACCCTTAACACAAACAATTCTTTCACCTTCTGGAGATTCGACAACGGCAGTAACCTTTTTTGAGACAGGGTCAAATGGATGGAATTCCAAAACCTTGTACTTGGTCAAAGCGTCCTTAGCCTTTGGATATTGCTTCAAAGACTTCAAGAAAGCCTTATCAATAGCATCCAAACCCTTCTTCTTTCTGGAAGCAGCCAAACAAGCAGTCAACATCAAGTCGTCTGGAGAAACACCTTCAACAGTGTATGGTTCGTGCAAGGACAACTTGTTCTTGGTCAAAGTACCGGTTTTGTCGGAACACAAGATTTCGACACCAGCCAAGGATTCAATAGCAGACAACTTTTGAACAATGGCTTGTTTCTTAGCCAAGTAAGCAGCACCGACGGCCATAGTGGTGGTAACGACAGCTGGCAAACCGACTGGGACACCAATAATAGTAATACCTAGAGTGTATCTCAAGATTCTAACAATACCGTTGGTTCTGTAGAAACAAGCAGTCCAGACCAACAACAAAGTGGCAATGACCAAAACCAACAAGATAATACCAATACCGTTCAAAACTTCAGTGAAATGACCTTGACCACCAGCGGCTTTGTTAACCAAAGCAGCAGCTCTACCAACGAAAGTGTTGTCACCGGTAGCGGTAACAACCATGAAACCTTCACCTCTCTTAACAGTGGAAGAAGAGAAAGTTTGGTCACCGTAATGTTTGTCGACAGCCAAAGATTCACCAGTAATAGCAGATTGATCGATTTGCAAGAAACAGTCTTCAGTGACAATACGACCATCAGTTGGGATAATAGTACCATCTTCCAATTGCAAAATATCACCTGGGACGACTTCGTTGGCTGGAATTTCAACCAATTGACCGTCTCTGATAACAACAGCAGTGTTAGCCAAAGTCTTTTTCAATTCATCGACAATAGAACCAGCTTGGAATTCTTGAACGAAACCAACACCAGCGTTTAACATTAACAAACCACAGATAACACCGAAATCGACCCAATCGGACAAACCGGCAGCCAAAATAGCAGCGGCTTCCATAACGAATTGAATTGGACCGACGAAAAACATAACGAACTTAACGACTAAAGATTCTTTTTCGTCAGCCATTTGATTCAAACCGTACTTCTTTCTTCTTTTCAAAACTTCATCGGAAGTTAAACCGTAAGATGGGTCGGTTTGTAAATATTCTTCTGGAACTAGTCTAGCTTCACCGGCGGCAACTGGACCATCGTTATCACTGTCTTCGTCGTCGACACCGTGATTAGATTGTAGTTCTTCGATTAAAGCATCGATATCGTCATCGTCAGAAGATTCAGATGCAGCGTCATCGTAAGTCTTAGCAGGCTTTTCTTGAGTTGGCTGATGAGCTGAAACAGAAGATGCTGAAGAGGATGATGAAGAGGATGATGTATCAGTCATATTGATATTGTTCGATAATTAAATCTTTCTTATCTTCTTATTCTTTTCAATGATTTTCTTTAACTAGCTGGGGTATATTTTTTTTCTTTCTTTTGAATGTGTGTATAAAAGAGAGAAAAATGGTTATTTTCCAATTAATTAATTATTAACGATTGTTAAAGAAAAAATTTATCAACGAGGTTGATAGAAAAAAAAAGTTTTTGTAGATATAGAAGAAAAAAAGATTTTCACTATTGGTGTTATAGGAAAGAAAGAAAAAAAATTTAAGAGAAATTAGATGTTAGAGGATAATGATAGGACATTTGAAAATAACACAATATTTGGCCTTTTTATATAATCGAAACTAATGGAGGGGAGCATAAGCGGTACCCACCATCGACCACGTTTCGTCACCGGTCATAATTGGAATAAACAAAACAAACAAACGAACTAAAGAGTGTGAGAGTAACAATTTCCACAGAGGTAAAAAAAAAAAAAGGAAAACAGAAACAAAAAAAGCTCATAGTTCTACTATAGCTTCTTCAGACTTTCTGTGAACGAGGGAAAAAGACAACAAAAAAGCAATGGATAAACGGTCTCGAGAGATTTTTCATGATGGAAAAGGAAGGGAAAAAACCCGAAAGGCATATGGATAACATTCTGAAAATGTCTATTCCTGTCAAAAGCATGTCAGAGGTCTCGAGGCCTGGAAGTGCCGCATTGGGAAATACAGATGCAATGCGCGCGAGTTTACGAAATTCTCGCAGGAGTTTCTCCGGCCATGTGCGGCTGGTTCTACGTCTCGTGTATGGGTTTATTTCTGCGGTAATTATCGCCGGATCTCCGCTTCGAGACCGGGTTTGTTTTCAAATTACCGGAAAAGGTCAGGCAAAACAGAGTGATGTATGGGTGATCCCAGCAATGCCTGTTTATGTTTCTCCGTTTCAGGAAGCTTGTTTTGTTTTTTCCCCGTCAGCGATGGTGACGTAAACGACTTTTTGCACTTTAGCAAAGCTGAGTTAATCTCGGAAAATCTCTGTGTCCTTCCTTTTTCTTTTAGCTTCCGTTCCGAGTCTCATCTTCTTTCCCGTGCCGTCGGGTTTAGTAAAGAAATGTAAAGAAAAAATGTCGTATCGTACCCGAGAAATATTTCAATTCTCTTACGTATGCGATAGCAGTTGGAAAGATCTGATTCGTTACGATGACTTGATAAGCGCGGGCTTTTTCGCCCTATACGGCTTGGGCCTGACTAAAATGTGATTCTGTGTTTTACGTATATGCGCGTATATAGAGCAATTGATTGACTTATTACGCAGTTTATCAAGATAAATTCTTTGTTCTTGCTTACGGGAGTGTGGTAAGCATGTATACGCCCGTTTAAAAACCCGATGGAGGCTTTTTCCCCAATTCTCGTACTCCATTGGGCATATGATTTCTTTCTTTTTCCCTTTTTTTTTTCTATTTCCCTAAACTAACAGAACAAGCTTCAAAACAAATGACGGAGAGAAAAACAGTTTTGATTTACCAAATGCGGCAAACTTATTGAGGCTAGACACAGCTCTACCGGATTCGCTCCGAGCACTTTTTTGTTTTCTTTTCTATATTTACTACAAACATAACAAAGTTTTGTGCGTCTTCCCTAAAGCAGCTAGGATGAAAATCCTATGCTCTCATCTCGCTGGTTGCCATCTCATCGCATCCAATGCTGTCTGTAATCATTTTATTGGACTTTTCTTTGTTTGCTAATCCCCCTTTTCTTTTTCCCGTTCTTTTCTTGTCCTTGTTTTTCATTTTAACTATATTTCTGAAATTAAGGAAAAATAAGGCAAAAAGTGGGTGGATGCATCTGCGACTTCTCTAGTTTTGCGCCTACTTGGGCGCGCTAATAATAAGGGTTTAGCTTCTTAAAATAAAAATGTCAGTAACAGTTGTACGATAAGGTCTTTACTTTTTTTCTCTCGAGAAATGTCTTTTTCTAATTAATCTCTCTTTTCTGTTGTTGGTTACTGCCTTCCATAGTCCAAGACCATTCGTTATATGGTGCAGTGTAGGATCGAGGAGAATCGGCTCACGGTGCTTATATTATTGCCCGGCTTCAAGTATATTTGCATCAGTCTCCATAGTTGTTTTATCTTATTCTTGGCATTGATCTGCTTATTAAACTATTTATCGGTTCTCTCTTCTGGTACAGAATTTAACATGATCTTGTTTTCACTATTGTGCCATAAGCTGAAAAGGCTAAAATAAAATTAAGATAGTAAAGTTCACTCTTAAACTAATCAAGCATGAATAATACAAAATAAATATTTGAGCCAAAGGGGATGATTTAATTATCAAGTTTTTCTTTTCATACTTCGGTTTACAAGCATTGTTTACGGCTCTTCTTTTCTTAGTTCTTGGCAGTTTGTGTTTTCTTGATGAGAATAAGAAAAGTATCGATCTTACGGCAAAACATAAATAAAACACAACTTTATCTTTTTTTGTCGCAGTAGTGTGGTCCTACAGCTCCAAGCCTGCCGCTTTTAAAATAGTGAGCTGTGCATACTGATATATGTTCTATTTTACCCATTTGAAGGGCCTAAATTGTCTATTAATTTTTTTACTTTGATACAGTTTGTATAGAAACATGTGGCACTAACAGCTTTATCCACCCGCAGAAAAGATGAAAAAAGGGTTTTTACCCGGCAAAGAAGCTTCTCCATCATTTGTCAGGGGGAAAAGAAAATTAGGAGGCTCAGGCCCTAGAAGCGCCCTCCACGCTTTTTAAACAAACGCTAATCTTCATAATTCATTATCATCGCCACTTGGCATTGCATTTAATGGGCGCCTTCCAAAAACATTCAAATAGTATCAGCCCCCCCCTCCCCCCCCAAGGAAAGGCTTTATTTGAATTGCGTTAAATATTCGATTTCTTTCTAGCAATTATTACCAAAATAAATTGCAGGCTTAACGAAAAATTAAATAATCTCTTCAGATTTTTTTCACTTCCCCAAACTACATTTTAGTCAGGTTGGCACGATTCAATTGAGAAGGCTTAGGTTAAGAATAAACATTTTTTCATAAATTTGAGGAAGAAGGGGCTTTTCTGGTAATTTTCATTCAATAGAAAGGCTTAAGAAAACGTCAAAAAACTCATGCGCCTCCAGTAAAAACGAAGTGTATTAAGAGAATTGTATCACATATATACGACATTGAATTAAAGAAATAAAACTTGAACAAATAAAGTTTAGAAAAGTGGTTCTAAAAAAAAAAAAACTGTGTGCGTAACAAAAAAAAATAATGTCTAGACAAGACGAAAATTCTGCTTTACTAGCGAATAATGAAAATAACAAACCATCGTATACGGGAAATGAGAACGGAGCCTACGATAATTTCAAATTATCAAAAAGTCAACTTTCGGATCTTCATAACCCTAAATCAATAAGATCATTTGTCAGATTATTTGGATATGAGTCTAACAGCCTCTTCAAATACTTGAAAACAGATAAAAATGCAGGCATTTCTCTTCCAGAAATATCAAATTATCGAAAGACAAACCGGTATAAAAATTATGGCGATAATTCACTTCCTGAAAGAATACCAAAGTCTTTTTTACAATTAGTATGGGCTGCTTTTAATGACAAAACAATGCAATTACTGACAGTCGCCGCTGTTGTTTCCTTTGTTTTAGGTCTATACGAACTATGGATGCAACCTCCACAGTATGATCCTGAAGGAAATAAAATTAAGCAAGTTGACTGGATTGAAGGCGTTGCTATCATGATTGCGGTCTTTGTGGTAGTTCTAGTGAGTGCCGCTAACGATTACCAGAAGGAGTTGCAATTTGCAAAGCTAAATAAAAAGAAGGAAAACCGTAAAATTATAGTCATAAGAAATGATCAGGAAATATTAATTTCCATTCACCACGTTTTAGTCGGTGATGTCATTTCATTACAAACCGGTGATGTTGTCCCTGCTGATTGTGTTATGATATCAGGGAAGTGTGAGGCAGATGAATCATCCATCACTGGTGAATCTAACACAATACAGAAATTTCCGGTGGATAACTCATTAAGAGATTTCAAAAAATTTAATTCTATCGATAGTCATAACCATAGCAAACCATTAGATATAGGTGACGTTAACGAAGACGGTAACAAGATTGCTGATTGTATGTTGATTTCAGGTTCCAGAATTCTTTCTGGCTTGGGCAGGGGTGTCATCACGTCCGTGGGTATAAACTCAGTTTACGGTCAAACCATGACTTCATTAAATGCCGAACCTGAAAGTACTCCATTACAGTTACATTTGAGCCAATTGGCTGATAATATATCCGTTTACGGTTGCGTGTCTGCTATAATTCTTTTCTTGGTCCTTTTCACTAGGTACTTATTTTACATAATACCTGAGGATGGCAGGTTCCATGATCTAGATCCTGCTCAAAAGGGTTCTAAATTTATGAACATTTTTATCACATCTATCACGGTTATTGTAGTGGCTGTTCCGGAAGGTTTACCATTAGCTGTAACTTTGGCCTTAGCGTTTGCAACAACAAGAATGACAAAAGACGGTAATTTAGTACGCGTTTTAAGAAGCTGTGAAACGATGGGATCTGCTACTGCAGTGTGCTCTGATAAGACTGGCACTTTGACAGAAAATGTCATGACTGTCGTTCGTGGCTTCCTGGGCAATTCTAAATTTGATGATAATAAATCGTTGCCCGTTAGCGAACAAAGGAAGCTGAATTCTAAGAAAGTTTTTGAAGAAAATTGTTCGTCATCCTTGAGAAATGATTTATTAGCCAATATTGTCCTGAATTCTACCGCCTTCGAAAACAGAGATTATAAGAAAAACGATAAAAATACAAATGGTAGTAAAAATATGTCAAAAAATTTGAGTTTTTTAGATAAGTGTAAATCTAGATTATCGTTTTTTAAAAAAGGCAACAGGGAAGATGACGAGGATCAATTATTCAAAAATGTCAACAAGGGTAGGCAAGAACCCTTTATTGGCTCTAAAACGGAAACAGCCCTACTCAGTTTGGCAAGATTATCATTAGGATTACAACCGGGAGAATTGCAATATTTGAGAGATCAACCGATGGAAAAGTTTAATATCGAAAAAGTTGTTCAAACAATTCCGTTTGAAAGTTCTCGTAAATGGGCCGGCTTAGTGGTAAAGTACAAAGAAGGCAAAAATAAAAAACCATTTTACAGGTTTTTCATTAAAGGTGCAGCAGAAATTGTTTCCAAGAATTGTTCGTACAAGAGGAATTCAGATGATACTTTGGAAGAAATCAATGAGGACAATAAAAAAAAAACTGATGATGAAATCAAAAATCTTGCGTCCGATGCTCTCAGAGCCATAAGTGTTGCCCACAAAGATTTCTGCGAATGTGATAGCTGGCCCCCTGAACAGCTGCGTGATAAAGACTCACCAAATATAGCTGCTCTTGACTTGCTATTTAACAGTCAAAAGGGCTTAATTCTAGATGGTTTACTTGGGATTCAAGACCCTTTACGTGCAGGCGTTAGGGAGTCAGTACAACAGTGCCAACGTGCTGGTGTAACTGTGCGTATGGTTACTGGTGACAATATATTAACAGCAAAAGCAATCGCGAGGAATTGTGCGATTCTTTCTACTGATATTAGTTCAGAGGCTTATTCTGCAATGGAAGGCACTGAATTCAGAAAGTTAACGAAAAACGAACGTATAAGAATCCTGCCAAATTTAAGGGTCTTAGCAAGGTCTTCGCCTGAGGATAAAAGGTTATTAGTAGAAACATTGAAGGGGATGGGAGATGTTGTTGCGGTCACTGGCGATGGTACGAACGATGCTCCAGCTTTAAAGCTAGCTGATGTTGGTTTCTCAATGGGTATTTCCGGTACGGAGGTTGCCAGAGAGGCTTCTGACATTATTTTGATGACTGATGATTTCTCAGCTATTGTCAACGCTATTAAGTGGGGAAGATGTGTTTCAGTCTCCATAAAAAAGTTCATACAGTTTCAATTAATTGTTAATATCACCGCAGTGATTTTAACGTTCGTTTCATCCGTTGCATCTAGTGATGAAACATCAGTACTGACGGCGGTCCAACTGTTATGGATCAATCTAATCATGGATACTCTAGCAGCTTTAGCTTTAGCCACTGATAAACCCGATCCAAATATCATGGACAGAAAACCTAGGGGCCGCTCAACTTCTTTGATTTCTGTGTCAACTTGGAAAATGATTCTATCACAAGCTACATTGCAGTTGATAGTTACTTTCATTTTGCATTTTTACGGGCCAGAGTTATTCTTCAAGAAACATGAAGATGAAATAACAAGTCACCAACAGCAGCAACTGAATGCCATGACATTCAACACTTTTGTTTGGTTGCAATTTTTTACCATGTTAGTATCGAGAAAATTAGATGAAGGTGATGGTATATCAAACTGGAGAGGCAGGATTTCTGCCGCCAATTTGAATTTCTTCCAAGACTTGGGTAGAAATTATTATTTTCTCACGATCATGGCGATCATTGGCAGCTGTCAAGTTTTAATCATGTTTTTTGGTGGCGCACCATTTTCTATTGCCAGACAAACCAAATCAATGTGGATAACCGCGGTACTGTGTGGTATGTTGTCTCTAATCATGGGGGTGCTAGTGAGAATCTGCCCCGATGAAGTAGCAGTGAAGGTATTTCCGGCTGCTTTCGTTCAAAGATTCAAGTACGTATTTGGACTCGAGTTCCTCAGAAAAAACCATACTGGAAAACACGACGATGAAGAAGCGCTGTTGGAGGAATCTGATAGTCCAGGGTCCACCGCCTTTTATTAATAGACGCGCTCTATATGTTTATACAAATGTAAGTGACCGAATGAAAAGATGTGTGTAATAGTTATATTTTCAAAATTGTACACTATATTATATAATCAATAAAAAGAAACTATCTGAAATAGCATGTCCTCCTAAACAAATTCCTTTTTACCCTTTTATGCATTACAAGTGGACCAAAAGGACTGGAAATGGTAAAAAGAAATAAGAATTTAAACATGCTATAAATTTCTTTTGTTAATTGCAAATTTTTAGTTTTTATCACCGATTATGATATCATACCATCGTCAATATCCTTGGTTGATAAATAACTTTGTGCTTTTGATTTTATGCTCTCCGAAAAGTTGCTATACTCAGCAAAGAACTTATCCAGGCCTTTAAACAGACATTTCAGTTCAGAAAGTGAATCAATTCTCCCAATCAAATCCTTGTTTGTTTCATCTTTAGCCTCGTTATCAATCGCAGAGCTTAAAGATTCATCGATTGTATCCTCTAATGCTTTCAGTGATGTTCTAAAATCTGTTATCGAAAGATCTGTCCCCGTGCTGGTTGTATTATTTTCTCTAACTGTCGAAATATTCGTAACGGTCCTAACTTGTTCCAGGTAATATACCACTTTTTCAATTCTCTCCTTAATTAACATTAAACTTTGCAGTTGTTGCCTCACATTGGTATTGTGATTATTTTCGTTATCTAGATCGCTTAGTTTCTCAGTTACATTATGCATTCCTGTTTCTAATGCTCTTACAGCACTTGCCAACGTATCTAAGTAATATTCAAGCTTCGATGATTTTAAGGATTCAGTAGAATACAATGAGGAATCGTTCTGTTCTGCTTCTTTGTGATACCTAGAAGATGTCCAAGTTCTTGGTAACGTTTGAGATAATTTATCCAAATTCCATATGGTGCTTTCCAACTCTTTTGTAAGGTTCTTTGTGTAAAAATCCAACCTGGTTAATAGCAATGAGGATACTGATTGCGTTTGAATCTGATCTTCGTTTAAGGCATTTGATAAGAGTATATCAACAAATGCATGGGGAACGAACTCCTCATCAAAAAACATACTCAATATATCATCATCATCACCCGTAATTGTCAAGTCTACCATATTCTGCTTAGTTTGGCCTTCTTGTTCTTAGTGAATTGTTCTATTTTAGACATATTTCATATGGAAATAAAATGCATTATCACCCTCAAAGCGCATTACACCAAGCTCATGCAGCGAAGTGAACTTTTTTGAAAAAGTTACTAGTACGAAAGAGGTTAAGGATTACTTAAGTTATACAAAGCGCAGAAGTTGTTTTTTCCAACTTCAAGCACCTCCCCATTTGATTCATCATCAGAAAGGTAACAGAATTGGCTGACCTCATCGTCATTGGAAACTAAAAAGGTGGGCGTCTCAAATTCAATAGCGGGCCGTTCACTTTCTGGGTCTGAAATAATGTCAAGCTTAATACTGGTGTCGAATCCAGAAGATACAAATAAGGCTCCGGCTGCAAAGTAGACATTGTTTATTGGGGTGCCTTCATTAATTAAAAACTCACCAACTGGGCATTCTGGTGATCTTAGATCCCATTGAGCTAGCATTCCATTTTCATATCCGGCATAAATATAGTTTGCATTATTACCATCGACTGTCAATGAATTACATGAACATGTGAACTTGCTTGGGAGTTGAATAGTTTGCTCTTTGGAAAATACATTATGTACAGTAATAACACCAGAAACGTGGCCAGCAATCACATATTTTCCATATGTTCCAAACTCTAGATTATTTTTCTTGGAAGTAGAAATTTCATGTAATTGTCTCTCTGTCCCTTCGAACAGCGCTATGCTGTTAACACCATCATGCGGGTTTTCTTTTCTGTTAAACGTGTGAATTGTCGTTCCTGTGCCGCACTCCCAAAGGCAAATTGTACCATCCAAAGAGGCAGAGAGCACATTCCTTCCTCGGTCTATTATGGCAATATCTGTGACTGTCGCCCTGTGTCCAATTAACGTGCGAGGATTTGAGCCGTCTTTTACTGACCAGATCTTTAATTGCATATCCTGTGAACTAGATATCAAAGCTTCACCGCTTGGAAAAAACTTTAGTTTTGTTATTTCACTAACGTGAGCTTGGTCAATTTCTCTTTGAAGGTTGAAATTTGAATCCAATACTTTAATATCGCCTTCTGTAGTGCCTAATATGAACCGTCTCATCTGAAGTTTAGCTGTGTCTACGGCAGTATAATCCGCCCTCTTGAGCATCTTTGAACAATCTCTTATGATAGTATTGAATAAAAAATCATGTCCATCCAACCGCGCCTTGTATAAGTGGGAGCCAACCTTTTCAAATGTATTTCCTTTGCCTGCATCTACACCCCTGCTATTTCCTAACACTACTATCTTATGCTCCTTGATTTCATTTAGGTTTTTGTCAACATTGATGTAAAATTCATCGTCATTTTCATCATTTTCTTCCAGAACAGCTTTAAAATCATACTGGATATGAGCAACTGTGATGGTCTCAGTCATTGTCGTTTCTATTGTACTTCGCTATTTCTTTTTACTTTCTGCTCTTAGGGTTGAAAACTTAATTTTTCGAAGCTTCTTTTGCCGATTTCTAGATTATTCGCCAATCCTGACGCCTGTAATATGTCATGTTAAAAACATCACAAAAGTTAATAAGGTTAACTGAGCCTTATTCCCAAATCCTGACAAGGACAAATGCCATTTTTAATGTGCAAGAAAAAAGTTCCATCCAGTTTTCTAATAACTGGATGACGAAATTTTAACGGAACTTATTAACCGTCTCTTTTTATATTGTTTACGTATTTTGTATGCTTGGTAGGTACGTTACCTTAGTACATAAGTGTTATCGTTAAAATCTTCTCACTGAAACAATTGAACTAATCAACCGACCTTGTTAGATGAGTGAGGTGTAAGTAGACCTATATGAACTACTGGGCATTCGCAACAACACCATCAGATATACTAGTACATTTTTTTTACAGAATTTTTGAGATGATATTACTACTATGAAAACTCTTTACTAACGTATTTGATTAAATGCGTCAAATATTAACGAATTTGGCTGTACCTTCGCTTTTGGTTTATCAAAAAGTTTCCAATATCGCAATGTTTCATCTCCAGCCCCAGAAACCACCGTGGTTCCATCATTGGATAACGTTAAATGCAGAACCCTGAAACTATGACCTTTCAGAATTGCAATTGGATCCATAGAGTTACAGTCCCACAAGGTTAAGTTATATTTTGAGTAACCATGTGATGTCACAAGCTCGTTAGTATTCTTTGACCATACCATATTACATATTTGAGAGCCGCTATCTATATCACTCATCTTTATTGACGTATTAACGTTCCAGATTTTTAGTCTTCTATCTGCTGTACCACCACCGGTAGCTAGCACACCTCGTTTATGGGGAGACCAGGCCATTGCCTTAACAGCAGCCTTATGTTCGTCAAACGTCAAGATTGGAGATTTCGACGTTCCTTCGTAAACATGGACGACGTTATCGTTACCACCTGAGGCAAGTTTGTTGTCCGCTACATTCCACTTTAGGCCACAGACTTCCTGAGTGTGCGATTCTATAGTTTCAAAAAAGGGATCTGGCATCCTAACATCCCTATGCAGTATTCGATGATCTCTACTCCCAGACGTCAAAACATGATTATTCCAAGATAAACACGCTACTCTGTCAATATGTCCCGACAACGTCCTAATACATTTTCTTTTCATTACGTCATAAATTTCTACAAGTCCATTTGCTTGACCTACTGCCAGATGAGAGCCTGCTCCAATCCAGCTTAAGCTTGTGTATTCGTTTTCCGTGTCGCATAAGTGAACAACGTCGCCAGTGTTATTATCGGTTAAAAAAATCGATTTTCCAAGAGCAACTGCCAAAACATCAGTACTTGACCAATCTATCAAGCTGTAGTAAAAATCGTCTGCTAATGATGGGGCATCTAAAACTCTATAGGGAACTTTAGCTATTTGTCTAAATTGCTTCCCCGGTGATAATAGGAGCTGTTTGGAATCCGGCCTAACTGGCGACATGGAATCAAAAAATTGAGATTGTAACAAAGAGGCCGCAGATAGTCTTCTACCTTTACGTTGTTGATAAGTCAACAGGCTGGCGCCCCTAACTGAGTTGCTTGAGGGTCTCGTGATTTCATCTTGCTGTGATGTAAAAAGACGTCGAGGAGTGACTGGCGTGGAATGTGGCGAAAATTCCTCTAAACCAGCAGCTTCAGGAGGTGGGGTTGATACTCGTTCCAGTTCATAACCATGTCTAGTTGTATTTTCTGTGTGCACATTGCCTCTAGTAGATGGTCTCGTATTCTTAATGCGATCTATACTGCTCTCTGAGCCTACCGTATCCTTGCTTAGCATCTCGCCAAAAAGTTCATTCTTCAGCAAAGTATTATAAGTTTCATGTGCCTGTCTTTCCTTTTGGTATTCTACTTGATCTTCCGTACTCGATGGATTAAGGGCTGGAACACTTGTCATACTACTGATGGAAACGATGGAATTGAAATCTATATCTGTTCGGGAAGGAATATACCTATCACCATATACTGTAGACGGCCTCGATCGCCTGGAGGGAGATGATAATAGTGAGGTGGACGAAGAACTAGATATTGGCCTTTTCGATACCCTCTTACTTTCAGAACCCTTGAGTGGGGAGGAGGAAGGCGTATTATTCATGAATGGGTTCAGGTTTGTGGACATGCAACTAAATTTAGGATGAAGACTAGAAGGAAGGGTGACAAAAATCGGAGTTAGAGGATGAACCAAGTTTGAGATGGCCAAGTCTAAGGTATTGTAAATCCATGAGGTTCTTCTTCATCGCAATATTAATGCTAGAAGCGGTGCAAAAAACCATTTTGTGTGGGATAAAAAAACGTCGTGGAATTAGAAACTCGTTCTTCGGGTAAGAAACCAATATCGACACAACAAGATATGGGGTGTATAGTTAAAATCTCTACTGATAGACTTTATTGGTGAGGTTGTGAACAGATTGTTGGCGCTTTCTTCCTTATCGCCTCAATCTGAAAGGATCTAGATTTGCCAATGTTATCACACTACATCTTCCTGGCATTCGTTTTATTGCCATTCAGAGTTTCCGCGTTTTACTTCTATGGTTATGGTGGAGACAGAAAATGCTTCCTGAAGGAACTGTCCAAAGACACTCTTTTAAAAGGTTCTTACAATTTGGAAGTTTACGATGATAAGTTGGCAGATTATGCGCTTCCCAGTTATAATGACTATGGCATTGTCATAGATGTGGAAGAAGTCTTTGATAATAATCATAGGGTAGTCCACCAACAGGGCTCTCCTTCCGGTGACTTCAGCTTTCTAGCTTTGGAATCTGGAGAATATAAGATCTGTTTACAGTCTAGGGTAAATAACTGGGTAGGGAAAACTAAAACAAAGTTAGAAATCGAATTTGAAGTCGGTTTTGAAGCAATGTTAGACATGCAAAGAAAAGAAACCTTGGAAAGTTTGCACGGAAAAGTCAGTATATTGAATTCTAAGATCGTGGATATCAGGAGAGAGCAACAACTGATGAGAGAACGTGAAGAATCCTTTAGAGACATATCCGAGTCTGTGAATTCTCGCGCAATGTGGTGGACGGTAACTCAAGTTACTCTTCTCATTATAATTTGTGTATGGCAAATGAAAAGTTTACGCTCGTTTTTTGTTAAGCAGAAAGTATTATGACCGTACATATCAAAAAATTGAATCCTTAGCAGGCATACATGAGAATTTCGTTGTTTCAATGATTTATTTCTATTTATTTACATGCATTACCCCGACGCTTCATAGTGTAGTCATTAAATGAGTGTATACATATATATACTAACCTAGTCATCAAGATGTTTTAGGTGTTTCAATTCTTATTATTCATCTATAAAGACAGAATAAATATATACGGTGCGTATCAGATATGCTATTTCAACATACTATCTTTCGATAATCGGATCAAAAAGCTCCTAACGATTGCCATTACAAACCTTCGTCCATCCAGGCCAACGTTTTGTTAATTCCTTCTTCAATACCAACTCTTGGTGTGTAGCCTAGCAACTTTTTGGCCTTAGCAATGTTGTGATAACGGTATGCACACACAATCTTGACTCTGAATGGAGTCAAACCTGGCTCTTTACCCAGCATCTTGGATACCCATTCTGAAAGATAACCTGCACAAATTGCAACTGGCCTTTTCAAAACAATAACATGTTTATCAATATGACCATCTGCCTTCCACACAGTACGGGCCAAGGCCCAAAAATAGGTGGGGGTATCATTGGTAATGAAAAAAGTTTCACCCGAGACAGCAGTTCTTGTTTTTGGATCGAGAAGTTTCTGTGCAGCTAACACATGCGCGTCAGCAACATTTCCAGCATAAGTCCAATCAAATAGATTGTTATTATCACCAATTTGGAACTTCGACTGCCCCAATTTCGCAACCTGTCTTAGACCAGGTACTAATTGCCTATCACCTGGGCCAAAAATACCAGCTGGACGAAGAGCAACAGTATAGAAATCACTGCTTGGATCATTCGCCTTCAAGACCATATCTTCGGCGATAGCTTTAGTCTCATTGTACGCATCCATAGGAACTTCTGGGATTGGCCAGGTTTCGTCTGCATTGTGCACATCTTGCCCATTAAAAATAACACCAGCAGAGGAAGTATATACAAGTATATTAACGCCACATTTCTTGCACATATCTATCACGTTACGGGTTCCCTTAACATTCACTATGTCATAAATATCTGGATTTTGACCATGCATTGGAGAAGCACAATGAACAACAACATTTGCTTTACTTTCGTTAATTGCGTTTTCCATATCATCAGGTGATGTTAAATCACCCTTATGAAATTTTATGTCGTCTACATTAAAAGTAAACTGTTTTGAAAGTTTTTCAGGGAGATCTCTAACATCAAAAATGTGGATGTCTGGCTTAGGATTAATATCAAAAAATTGCTGAATTAAGTGCAATCCAAGAAAACCAGAACCACCGATAATTAAAACTGAATCTATCTTTGACATATTTATTTTTGTTTGCCCTTCCAGGTAGAGTTGCAAATAAAATTGGACAAAATTGACAATCTATATTGTTGTCTATTCTATTTTATAGCTGCAGCATAATCTTTTCCTTGCAGGCTTATATGAGATTTTTAAACGATACCATTTTTCGAGAGAACAATAAACGATCTATAGGGACTATCGGACCGAGAAATATAAAATCCACAAACACCGACAATAAAATAGCCTCTAAAAAAAAAAAAGGTCCTGGAGAAAGCAATATTCATAGCGCATTAACTTTCATTGAACCGAAGATCTACAAATATCCTTTCCTTGCATTATAATTATCCAATACTTTGTCGTCAATATTCTTTCAAAGAAAGAAAAAATATGAAGTCAAAGTTAAACATTTTTTCTCTAATTTCCGTAACACAAAAAACTATTTTCTTTTCGGAAGGCAAAAACAAAATTTATATAATAAAAATAAAAATATGTATAATATAATCTTTATTTTATAACTTTTTATTTGTTTAATTTTTATATTGTAAATATGACACGTGATATATTTGTAATATGATTATATTATATATATTGATGTTTACATATTTTTTATGTAGTACAATTAATTTTCAAATTTATCGAAGCTCTTAAAAAGCTCAAGAAGCAAATTTCCATGAACTACATTCAAAATTTGCGTAGCACCTAAATTCGTTACTCAAACCATTAGAATGTTCAGGAAGAAAAGTTGTTATTCTTGTGTCAGAATAAACTTTGGATATGACTTCAGACATTCTTTCACCAGTACAACTTATGAGGCGGTGCTTAAAAACTCCTTTCTTAGTTTTAGAGTTGTCATTTGGCGCTAATAAACACTTTGCAGTGATAGAGGCTATTTTATATCAATGAATAACAGTTAGTAAGATGAAAAAATACTGGTAAAAAGATAAAAAAAATGAGTAGGGATATGTTTATGATATACATACACTTTGTTTGACAATCTTCATTTAAAAAAGGTGGGTCAATTAACAATCTATCAACTTTTCCTTTAATTTCATCACTGAAGTCCAGTGGTTTATTGTAATCATAAAAAAAGAAATGATCTCTTCCAGCTAACAACTCGAATCTCTTATCAAATTCGAACAAGTAGATATGTTCGGTTGGAATTTCATTAGTAGGTTTCTTTTGAATGGCAGCATAGACGGATGGCGCACTAACTATTGCAATTACAGTGTTTTCGTCCGCACCTTCCAATATGGCATCTGCTAAAATTGAGGCTGTGTCATCGCTATACCAAAACTGGGAAAGCTGCCAATCTTCCTTGAAAAGCTTCATCCCTTCTTCTTTTTTTTTCTTTTGGAAGTCTTCATCCGTTTCGTCGTAAAGCTTTTGAAAGGCTTCTTGATGTTGTTGTTCCTCTCTTTTGAATTCTTCAAGGGCAGCGAGGGCATTAGCAGAAAGTGTCCTATTAAGTTTCGTGTTAGTTAGTAATTCTGCGTTACTGTGTTGAAAATATCCTGTACTTACAATTCATAATCGGAGTCGGAGTCGGACATTTTATCAGTGATTCTTTCGGTTTCATTAAGATGTAAAGTGACTGATTAGTATATTAGTCAAGATTAATATTTTTTTTTTTAGTTCCTCCAGTTCAAAAAAATTTTGTTAGATTTAACCGGCATAAGGTTCAGCGATACAGACGAAAAAAGAAGCCTCTAAATGAATCGGAAATTATATATACATGTATATTATGCAGTTGATATTCTATGAGATGACAATACTAAACTATATACCTATATACATTGCCCATCTTGGATTTTGCTGCCTTACAGATGACAATATAAGTTATTTAGAGATTGAGGGTTACTAGTGCATAATATTTGCGTGATTTCCGAAAGTACCTCTGAAGGTCCCATGTTGTACACCAAATATTATAAAACAGTCTATTTGACGCAAAAATTTTAATCACATACGTGCTAGCAAAAAGCATTTTCTGATGTTCACTTGGTGATTGACATACCAGCTTCGTATTTGTCAACGTGTTTCTTTAAATCGATAAGCGTATTGATTTTTTTCAAAAGCTCCTCTTGTCTTTCCATTACATCAAATGAGGGCATCACAGGGCGAGAAGGTAACGATAATTCTTGAAGAATGGCGAGAATTTTGTTCTGCAGCGCAGGTTTGAAGGTTGATAATTTTGTAGATCTTAAGTATACACCCGGCGATAGCTTCTCACCATGCGTAATCACACCTAAAGCCTTCCTTTCATCTGAATTGAAATCTTTCAGCAATTGTTCTGCATATGCGCTTTCTGACTTTCTTTTGAGCGCCGTTTGCATTTCCTGTCTTTGTCTTTTGGTTTTCTTGGGGGAGAGATTTTCCTTGACTTCTGACTTTTTTACATTCAGTTGTTGAAGTTGCCTATGTTGGGCAAACTGCTGTTGCTGCTTCATCCAAGGATTTTCAGGGATGTTCAAATCGTGCTTCCGCTTTCTAGTTTTATCTGCTAGAAGCGCGTTATATAACTGAGACATTCCCTGAGAGGTAAGGTATTGTGTAATTGTCTGATCTGAATGTGGCGAGTCCAACAGTCGGAGTAATGATTCTCTTTCTGCAAGTGTTCTCTTGGCAGCCATTTCAAATTTTTTGGACTCTACTACGAGTGCCTCTTCTTCAGCAATTTCTGCTGCAGAACGAGAAAGAAGACGCTGTAAATACTTTTTTCTCTCTATCTCCTTTTCAGCTGAAAAATTCAAAGAAGATAAAAGCGGATTGCTAGGATCACTTGCTTTAAAATAATTCCTACAGGTGTAATAAAATTTTTCTTTGAGATCTTCAAGTGTTCTTGAATTATTATAACTGTATCTGTCAAAGATCAGGAACCAACGTAAATCGTATTTTTTGCAGAGATTGAACAGGTATTCTATTTCTTCAAAAGACCAGCTATTTTTACCTTCATCCTTCTTTTCATTAGTAAAGCTTTCGTTATGGTTTTTTTCACTTTCTACGCTTTTTTGAGTTCCTTCGTTTTCATTCATAAAAGCCTCGTACTCCTCCTTGGTGAATGATGGAATAGATAAATGCTGATTGAACTTAGAATATGGCGATTCTTTTGGTGTGTCTCCTATTAATTCTTTGGAACCCTTGACCCAATGACGCAGAGTCACAGAGCTATTAGCTTTGAACTCTACAAATGACCAAGGAGATGGCTTGGACGTCGAAAGCATTTTTTCTTTAAAGTTATTTCCAGACTTAATAACAACGGGGGGTTGGTTCTCTCCTAGCAGGTTAAATAGTTCTCTTTGCATGCCCGTCACTTGAGGCTTGGGCCGGTTGGCTGCTGAGGACGAAGGCACTGATACCTGGCCATTAGTTGGACTTCTGGATTTTTGCTTAATGTTTAGTACATCAAAGATGTCTGATGATGACATATTACCTGTGGTTTTTTTACTAAATTTTCGTATTATCGGAGAAATATGTTATGAATGCTTGTTGCTATTAAAACACAAAGTGGATTCTTGATTTATCACTAAATAGCTACCCGGAGTTGGCGCATCGCAACTTCATTAAATAAGTTCGAGTGGGCGTATTCTAATCTGATTCATATAAAGTATACTCTAAACGGGCTAACTCAAATCTGAAATTAGGGCTACTATATGATAACTAATAAGAAAATAAAGATAAGTGTCCCAGAAAAACTCGGTTTGTCAGGAGAATCTTTTGAGGAATCCTGGGAAACAGTTAAATATGCCGTTGATCATATATACAGCGATGACATGGCCGAACTTTCCTTCGAACAAGTGTACAAGACCATTTATACTATCGTTTTAAATAAAAAGGGGCCAATACTTTATAACAGATTGAAAGATTATTTAATCCAAAAATTAGCGCTTTTGAGGGAAACGATAGTCAAGGACAATACTCATGATTATGAGTTTCTTGGAACTATGGCACGGTTGTGGGATGTGGAATGCCATTGTTTTAAAATAACAGGAGACTTAATGATGTATATGGACAAAGTTTATTGCAAACCAAATAGATGCATGGAGGTATACGACATGTGCCTCGATCTTTTCCGAATCGAAATATTGCAAAAATGCTCATCTTCTCTCATCTCAGCACTGATATCTGATATAGAAAGGATTCGTAATTTAGGATCTGTCGACTCCGAACATACTAGTTTGTGGAAAGTACTAATAGGAATGATGGAGACATTACATGACAATAGAGATAGTTTTTTCTTAACCGATTTTGAGCCGGTTTTGATTACCGCGACAGAAGAATACTACAATAAAGCTATTGATATTGAATTATTAACGCCAATTGAGAGCCTGGAAAAGATTAGGAAGTTAAGGCAGTTTGAAAGTATGCTAGACTCCTCTTTTCTAAATGTGGATTCTCTTAATAAGTTGAAGACTGTATTAGAAAATGTCCTTATATGGGGAAAGTTGAGTGATATTATTGAAGATCTAACGCACGAAGCAATGGTAATTTCAAATGGAAAGCTACTCCAAGAAATTTATGACTTGTCAAACGAGGAAAAATATCGCGTTACTGTCATTGAATCTATTAAATCTTACATCAATAAAAATGCCATAAATATTCCTTTTAATGAAGGTAACCGCAAAAAAGGGCAGAATGCGATTACTTGGTCTTCGGAAATTGTAGAGCTATATCGCAGTCAACACTCGTTTTTGGAAAGTATTGATTTTGGTTCTGTTCGTCTTAATAATTTGACCGGGGATGTATCTAATGCAATACTTGGCGATGTTTTCTCAATGTATTTCTCTAAAGAAGGAGCATTACCATCTGAGTATCTTTCTACCTACGTGGACCATTGTATGAAACGAACCAAGGAAAAAGATGCTGAAATAGTGAAGATCAAGCAAGATTTGCTTGATAGTACCAAATTAATCGGACTCCTAACTGAGAAGGATATATTTGAAAAGATTTACAAAAAACAACTCTCCAGAAGATTACTGCAGCAGAGGTCTTTAGTGGAAATTGAAAAATGGATGGTGCAAATGATAAAGAAGGTTCTAGGAACTTTTTTTACCTCAAAATTGGAGATTATGCTGCGAGATATATCTTTATCCTCTGAAATGTATCAAGCATTCCAACACTCAACAACCAACAGCATAGAATATTTGAGTTTTGCACCACAAGTTTTGACGAGAACGAGCTGGCCCTTTCAGAGTACTAATCCAATTGATGAAGGTATTTCACTACCTCCTAGAATGTCACAAATTTTAGCTGGCTTTGAGGGCTATTACAGCTTAAAATACAAAGAAAGAGTGCTAAAGTGGGCTCATCATCTAAGTGTAATTGAAATTGGCTGCCAATTTAATAGCGGTTACTACGAAATAAGTTTTTCTGTTTACGCTGGAGTGATTTTCCTTCTATTTGAAGACTATGAAGAATTAACGTTGGGGGAAATATATGAACTAACTCATATTCCCATAGATGACGTTAAGTCTCTTGTAATGTCAATGTCGACAATACCCAGATGTAAGATTTTGAAAAAATCATCCAGTTCAGGAAATATGAAATTTTCAGTTAATTATTTCTTTTCTTCTCCAAACAGGAAAGTGAAAGTGCCGGTTATTGCATGCCCTCTACCATCTCAGAAATCAGATAATTTGGCAACCGCAAGTTCCGTAGACACTTATGATAATGAAATTGTTATGGAGCTTAGTGCTATTATTGTTCGTATCATGAAAACAGAAGGTAAGCTAAGCCATCAGCAATTACTTGAAAGAACTACGAAACGGACACAGTCTCGGCTCAGTCTTACACCGAGCATTTTTAAACGAAGCATTCAGCTTTTAATAGAGAAAGAATACATTCAGAGAAACGCAGATGACCCCTCTTATTACCATTACCTTTCCTAATTGCTTATAATGAAAATCACAGGTATAAGGTATGCAGAATGCCAACAGTATATATAGATGGCAGTTCCTATCCGGCTGCCAGAGCGAACAATATTAAGAGGATATGCGTCGATACTAATTGAATATTCATCCTGCATTCCTTAGTGAAACTTTCAAAATATATAATAACATAGTTATGGTAGACTATATATCCCAGTCAAACTTGAATGTAATGTGGAGTGGGTAATCGATATCTCTTGAAGTTTATTATGCCTCATTATATTTTTATAAAAAACTTCTAGGAATTTGTTGAGTCAAATAATTTCTTTCTTAATCATTAAGTAAGTTAAAGTTACGAGCCTTTCAGACCTGCGTAGCACTGCTTCAAAGGAACTATTATCAATAGCAGCGCCTTGCTCTTTTTTTTTTTTCAGATGCTTAGCGGCCGTATTTCACTTTTCTTGGTAGAAAAATATATGTTGAAATTTACGGTATAAGAGAAGCTCACCAAAATTATTATCAATAAAGCGGCACTTTTAAATTTGGTATTCTTCCCTGGTTGTCAAGCCTTGGTTTCCCTTTATTTGATAGTATGAGCGAAATAAATAATGAAAATCTGGAGCCAACCCCAAGTACAGTAGCTGAGTCTACAGAAAGCAAGAATAAACACATTCGTAGCGCTTTAAGAAAACGAAGAGGTAAATTAAGCGCCCAAACTTATGAGGAAGATCAAGAGGCTATTTTATCATCTCCTTTATTGACTTCAACACCTAAAACAGTCTCCAGGTCATTAGTGAGGTTATACCCATATTTAATTGTTGTGGATAACTTTCTAAGTATCATCACTTGGTCCAATGACAATGTCTCTGCAAACTTGCTTGGAATATTCTTATTTACGGTTTGTGTTCTATATTTTGGATTTATTACAAGGTATTTTGGACATTTAATGATCGTTGGTATAATATGGGTATATCTTTTAATTGACAAGCACGTTCAAGAAACAATGGCATCTTGCCCTTCATTGGATGATATAATACACGTTATGGATAGGGTTTCTATGAAATCTAGCGCTGTGTTATCTCCTATTACGATTTTGAGCGCTCAGGATGTTAGAAGACTGTTATTTACCATTGCCTTCCTATCCCCAGTTTACATTTTTCTAACAGTGTTTGTGCTATCTCCAAACTATTTAATGTTAATAGGGGGTCTGTATGTGCTTACGTACCATTCTAAACTAATCCGAAGAATGAGAAGATACTTGTGGAAATTTCGCGTTGTTAGATTACTTGTATTTTTCATAACAGGATTGGACCTTGGTGGACCAGATAATAATAGGCGCCTGTTTGCTTCTGTCAATAAGAAAATAAGGTCCTTTGTTTGGAATGAGGTAGGGAACACATCTAACACTAAAAAGACTGTACTTTTCAAGGTTGCTCTGTTTGAAAACCAGCGCCGCTGGCTTGGCATCGGGTGGACATCAACTATGTTGAGTTATGAGCGCGCATCTTGGACAGATGAATTCCTAAATACTTCTCCAAGCCCAGAAGTGTTTACTTTACCAGAGGAGCAGTCGGGAATGGCTTGGGAATGGCACGATAAAGATTGGATGCTTGACCTAACAAATGATGGGATCATTCAACTTCCTGCTTCTGCTGCTAAGACAAAAGTTAAGCCAGGTGCAGATGAAGGTTTCATATATTATGATAACACCTGGAATAATCCCTCTGCAACGGACACATATAAAAAGTACACAAGAAGAAGGAGGTGGATCAGGACTGCAACAGTAACAACAACGTATGACGATGAGCCCACTGTAGAAAAACCTACACCGAATTCTCATGCTCTGAAGAGTGAAGAAAATAATAGAGTTAGAAAAAGAAAAGTGTCATTTAGTACAGCAAATGAAGTGCATATCATACCTTCCTCGGACAGTAGCAAATTAATACAAATATCTGATGTTTCAATGTCTCCTTCTCTATAATGAGTGCATGCCCCAAATGGACAACAACGTTCACACTGGTCGGTGCAAGGGCACACAGCAATCTCAGAGTTTCTTTCATTGGCTGCATGGAGCACAAATTCAATCTTGTGCTTTAAAGTATCTGCGCGGTTATGGCAAGTTCTCCATCAGTCTCTTATTCCAGCAAGCATTCTTTTACGGAACTTCAATGCATCTAAATACATATGTACAGATAGCCAAAACTAATAGAGACATAATAAATTAAACAAAACTGTAAATTTTAAAAAGAGTATATATAGGGCTCAAGAAACTGCGTAAATATAAAATTAATGAAGAAAATCTGATTGTCAACTAAACGACATCTTCCATTTCTATTTCATCTTCCAAGTCAGCCTCCGCGTCTCCTTGCGCATTGTCTCCAGCGGAACCTGTTTGCTCATCAGCTAGCTCACCTAAGGTTGCCTTTCTCTCCTCCTCTTTCAACTTTTTATACTCTGGCCTTAAAGTGTATTTGAATGCATATGGGCCCTTCTTCACTAGAGTGGCAACTTTATCCAAACACTCCTTTAAATGTGCTTCAGGTTGCCTAGTACGTTCCTTCAACCCCTTCAAGGACCAGTAGTCATACTCATCAAATAACTTGAACAAGTAATCCAAGATTTCCTTCTTTGGCATACGAATAGATTTAATATTGCTCTTGGCCTTCTCACGCCCCACTTTCAAGAAATTCGAGTTGTCTGACCTCATGGACATACCTGTGTGGCTCATCGTAACACCAACGGTTTCATCCAAAGTTGTGATCCTTTCCTTATTATTAAGCTTGACAATATTTCTTCTCTGTTCAACAATCTTGTGATAATTAGGATCATTCATTGATGGCATAACCTGACATTCGTGGCAAACTGTACCCACAATGGCGGTTTTTTTGGGAATCGTCTTCACATATGGTATATATCTATCTCTACCATCCCTATCTGTCATAACTCTGTGATTAAACTTTTTTCTATTATTTCTACGTTTTTGCTGCTGCTGCTTCTTCTTAAGTTCCTCTTCACGTTCTTGCTTCTTCAGGTAAGCTTGCCTTTGCTTTTCAGGATCTGCTTCCAACTCCTTTTTACGTTGTTGATATTTCTTTAAATTTTGTTCTGTGAAAACATATTCATTTTCTACTACTTTCTTTGTAAGTTCTAAATCATATTCGTGCGGTATAGAATCGTTATCATTTTCATTCAATAGAAGTGTGATTTTACTCCCATCCTTGTTTATCCTAATTTTACCCAGTTCTTGGCCATGCAAGTTGTTTCTGTCCCTCCATTTCTCTGCTAGAAACATGGGCAATCTAACTAACCAGACTTGTCTATTACTACGTTCCAAGTCCAAATCTAAGGATTCTTCATAAACTTTGGTTTCATTATTCTCAATATCATTACCGTCAAAAACTTCCTCCTCTTGCGAAAGATACTCATCACCGGAAATGTTACCTGATTTCTCCTTCGCGACAGAGTTCGTGGAATTATTAGAAAGTGCTGGTGCCCCTGCTGAACCACTGCTCATGGTGTTATGTTGGTCTTCTATTTTACTCTTAATATTGCGTTATGCGTTGAAGCCAACAGCATATGTCTTATTCTTCTAATTTCAAGCCTGATAATTTATTCATTTCGCGCAAGGGAAGATGAAAAAGTTAAGAAGAGAATCGACCTTTGGAAAGGGCCCTAATGGAAAGAACTTCAATGTTTTTTCCTCTACAAGTAATAAGAGCATAAAATGGACCTAGATCTAGCCAGTATCTTAAAAGGTGAAATTTCTAAGAAGAAGAAAGAGCTGGCCAACTCTAAAGGTGTTCAGCCACCATGCACTGAGAAATTCCAGCCACATGAATCCGCAAACATAGACGAAACACCGCGACAGGTAGAACAAGAAAGTACAGATGAAGAAAACCTGTCAGACAATCAGAGTGACGATATTAGGACCACCATTAGCAAATTAGAAAATCGGCCAGAAAGGATACAAGAAGCGATAGCTCAAGACAAAACCATCTCTGTAATCATTGATCCATCACAAATTGGTTCTACTGAAGGAAAACCTCTTTTGTCAATGAAATGTAATTTATATATTCACGAAATATTATCTCGTTGGAAGGCGTCTTTGGAAGCTTATCATCCGGAGCTGTTCTTAGACACTAAAAAAGCACTCTTTCCACTCCTACTGCAACTACGAAGGAACCAGCTTGCCCCGGATTTACTTATTTCCCTTGCGACCGTTCTCTATCATTTACAACAACCTAAAGAAATAAATTTAGCCGTTCAGTCCTATATGAAACTCAGTATCGGCAATGTGGCCTGGCCTATTGGTGTTACTAGCGTAGGCATTCATGCTCGTAGTGCACATTCGAAAATTCAAGGAGGCCGGAATGCTGCTAACATAATGATTGATGAAAGAACGCGATTATGGATTACCAGTATTAAAAGATTAATAACTTTTGAAGAATGGTATACCAGCAACCACGATAGCTTAGCCTAATTGTTGAACTATTGTTTTCGTTATCGCGTGGCACGATATCATGCGGCCAAAATAAGAAGCAAGAATGCAGATGTTGATAGCCTTTGTTCAATTTTCCAGAGACAAATGCTTTACAGGATCGGGACTTGAAATATACTGACTGGATGACGGTAAACTTAGATCCGGATAAAGTTTGGATAGACGGCTGCTTTGATTTCACACATCATGGGCATGCGGGAGCCATTTTGCAGGCTCGTCGAACAGTTTCAAAAGAAAATGGTCAACTATTCTGTGGTGTGCATACCGATGAAGATATTCAACATAACAAAGGAACACCAGTAATGAACTCCTCAGAAAGATATGAGCATACTAGATCAAATAGGTGGTGTTCGGAAGTGGTTGAAGCGGCGCCATATGTTACAGATCCCAATTGGATGGATAAATATCAGTGCCAATATGTTGTTCATGGTGATGATATCACCTTAGATGCTAATGGAGAAGACTGCTATAAGTTGGTGAAAGAGATGGGGCGCTTCAAGGTAGTTAAAAGAACATATGGCGTAAGTACTACCGAGATTATACATAGAATATTGACGAAAAAATCTTTGCCACCGACTCATCCTGATTATTATCCCACCACCCAGGAATTGAGTTTCTATTCTGTCGCCCAAGATGCCGTTTCAAAACATTGTTATGTCTTTCAGAGGGATTTGGACAATGTCTTGGTCAATGGTGGATACAAATTCGATGCAGAAGATTGTGTTTATGTTGACGGGGATTTTGACTTATTCCATATGGGGGATATTGATCAGTTAAGAAAGCTGAAAATGGATCTTCACCCCGATAAGAAATTGATTGTTGGTATTACCACAAGCGATTACTCGAGTACCATTATGACGATGAAGGAACGCGTCTTGAGCGTTTTAAGTTGTAAATACGTTGATGCCGTTATTATCGATGCTGACGCCACCTCAATGTCTCAGTATAACTGCGAGAAGTATCATATTGGCACGGCTGTCCTCACTGCTGCCGGAAAATTCAGTGAATACTTGACTAAAGAGCTTATTGTGAAGAGGGTGGAATCGCAAAGGGAGGTTTACATTGCGAGGAACCAAAAAAAGGGAATGTCCATATAAACAAATGTTGAAAACTTCTTCGAACGTAAATTAAATGGATGTAAGAAAACTGTATTACATAAGTCATGAAGTAGGCATGCAAGTATATACCTATAGATGCATATAAATCAGTGGAGAAGGCCACTATCCTTCAGGGATCAAAAGACCTTTTTTTATCTTGAAAACGCCCTCATTCCTTTTGGACGTTTTCAAACTTTTGTTCATGCGATTGCAAATTTGAGCCTCTTCTATCTTTCTTGAACACTGGGGGTATTTCACCACTATCGATTAAGTCATCAATCTCATCGCCTGGCTTACCCCAATTACCCTTGCCGGAACCTTGCTTCTTGATGTGATTTGGAGATTCACCGTAGTTACCAGTGTGCGAAAAGTACTTTGGATCAGCCTTTCCTTCACGTTCGGTCCACTTGTTTGTTCTCGTCATTTTTTCTGATTGGTTGTACACTTGAGCGGTTTGTTACTGTTGATTGTTCGTTTGCTTGTATAATTGAGTTTACACAACAATTGTTACAATAGTATAGGTAATTAGGGCCAAGAGAGTGACAAAGAGCAAACTTATAAATAGTCCTTTTATACAAATGACAAGTGTTCGCTTCTGCGCTCGCAGCCCCCTGTTTTCGAAGGAGTTTCTTAGCCTAAGCTAGGCAGGCGCGCCCCCATTATCCCTTCATTGCTTACTGAGAGGTTTTCCTTCCCCCTCCGCGTATATTTCCTCCGCTGGAGAAAATTAGTTGTGGGACGGATAGCATGACACTTAATTCTGTACCTTTTTGAAACTGGCTTGGTACTTTCTGTTGGATAGCAACATTTCCCGCTGGGATACTTCAACATGGGCTATGAATTGTCTTTTGTCTTTCATCTTTTATCTTTTATCTTTTATCTTTAAATTATTTGAGCTCGGTTAAGTTCATAACTATTGCGTGCCCGAATGGTATTCTTTCAATTCACAACCAAACATTAAAATGAAGAAAGCATACTCTTATATTATATCAATGTCTTTTTCTTTACTTATTTGTCTTTGCTCATAAATTTCTACATAATGGTAGTAATGGTGATGAAATGTTGTTACTTGTGATATATTACATAGTTTTTACAGGCATATTCTATCTGATACCTGCCAACCTGTTGGTATTCATATGGAGATTGATATCTAGATCGTCAGTGCTTTCCTCAATGTTGTTGAGACGTTTTTGCTGAGAGTCTAATTCTTTACCAGTGGTCAAGGCCATTTTCTTCAATCTGTTGCTAACCTGCTGAATCTGGTCCAAATTCCTATCAATTTCCAATTCCATTTCGTCATCTTCTTCATCATTCTCAAACTGATATCTCTTTGCCTTTTCTAGAACATTCTTCCTCTGATATCTTTCCCGCACCTCACTTATGTTATTATTTGCGTTCATAGCACCCTCTATTCTTTGAGTGGACTGAGACAATTGTTGACTTGTTTGCTCTCTCATTAATTTTTCTTCAATTTTCCTATTCTTCAGCTGCTCTTCCCTCTCCCTTCTCCTTCTCTTGGAATTAAACGGATTAGAAACATGGACAGCCAATATACTACGGTTCAATTTTTTTAGTTCTGCAACTTTTTCATCTGCAACTTTATTTTGCACCTTCATTAAATCTAAGTTTCCTTCTACGTTATTCAATTGTTCACTTTGATGACCCAGCATACCCAATGTGTTCATACCTGCTCTTTCGGCGTCTTGAGCCATTTTTAGTGTATTTCTAGTAGAGGCTACGGAACTCTGTTTCGTAAATTTGATCTCCTGCTTGATTTCATCTACTGCTTCATCTTCTTCCTGCTGCTGGCGAGCCTCCTCTTCTTTTTGTATTTCTTCAAATGTTTTGTAACCCCTTTGATCTCCATATTGGTTATTTGTTGCGTTAAAGTGTTGCTGTTGCTGTTGCTGCTCATCCATGAACCACTGTTGCTGCTGCTGCTGTCTTGAACGATGATCAACTTCGGACGCATTTAAATCTATAGAATCTTCATTCGTCATTACTGCATTCAAATCAGGCTCATCTAATGCCGCTCTATTTTCTGCAGACTTGTCAGCATAAACTTCTTCAAAATCAAATTCACCTGTTCTAGGTTCTTCATTTAAATCAACTTCACTATTGCGTGCTGCTTCATCAGAAGCAATAAAAGAGGGCGTATAAGTCATTGGAGCTTGTTGCGATTGCGGTTGACGCACACTTCTACTAGAATATGGATTTGCAGACCTGTTCAAATTTCCATTACTATATGAGTCGTTCGCCATAGAGGCGTATGGATTTGCATTCTTGGAGCTTCCTTGTCGAGTACCGCTAGATCTATTAGTATTGGAGTCATACGCCCCGCCATAACTATTCATATCAGCGTAAGGATTTCTCTTTTCTTGCATCGGGTTTGCTAAGGGACTTCTTTGGTCAAGCGATAAGCTGTTGGTCGACGTTGAAACCGGCGGTTGCCTTGTTTGCCTCGAAGGCCCTGCGTTTAAAGTGCTGTTTGAATGATTTAAACTATTACGGCCATTCGCATTCACCCAGCTGTTTGAAGTATTTTGGTTACTATACGGGCCATCGTTATTATATGAATTCAGAGATGTGCCATTGTACCCCCCTCCATAGTCACCATAAGGCGCAGCATTGACGCTACCTCTCCCATTACTTTTATTAGCTTGAAACCTTGCATAAGGATCGTCATCATATCGGTAATCATCATTTTCGATAGCGTACGGATCTTGCATAGAATTGGATTCTGCTCCATTTCCGAGATCTTGCGTGCCACTTGAACCTCTATTAGAACCAGCAGTTGCCTCGTTAGCATTGGCATCTAAGGGAGAAGCATTCAAATCCTCAAGTTCATCCTGTGGCCTAGCATACTGCTCATAACCTGGTGGCGCGTATACCTTATCTTCAGCTTTATCATTTGCAAATTTACCGTAGGCGGCAAATTTCTCTTTTCTTTTCTTGCTAGGGTTTTTGACACTAATACCCAGTTCCATCAAAGTATCCTTGTTCTGTTCTGGTGTCGCTTCCTCTGGAGGCTTAATCTTAAAAAATTTCTTTAATCCCATTCTTTTGGTGTCAATGGTGTATTATTCCGAGTTACTCCAGGCTAGGTTCAGGAGTACCAAGAATGTACTTTATTTATTTATACACCGGAGCAAGTCATATAATTACGCAAACGATTCGAAATTGTTAAAAGCAGGATCAACGTATCTCATTTCTTTTTGAAAGACGGGTAATAGAAAGTCTCTGAGTCGCACCCCACATGGATATCGTACTATTCGTATATGGAATGTAAAATACTCGCAATACGATTTTATTTAGCTTCACAATCTCTCAAACTTATCGTCTTGATCAATCTTTACGTTTTACCAAATAATCGCCTGTTTCTGGCCATTTTTTGCTTATACCATCTACCATACTCGCTGTCCATATGTGACGGTGTCGTCTCCAAGAAAAATAACAATGTAAATTGACCCAGCGTGACGACAGTAGACTGTAAGTTATAGTACAATCATACTCTACCTTAGTCACTGTTCCTCCACTGTTAAGTAGAGAGAGAGAGAGAGTTTAAAGTGGAGAAGGCAAGAAAAAGTGCACTTATTACGTAATGGATCCCACCAAAGCACCCGATTTTAAACCGCCACAGCCAAATGAAGAACTACAACCACCGCCAGATCCAACACATACGATACCAAAATCTGGACCCATAGTTCCATATGTTTTAGCTGATTATAATTCTTCGATCGATGCTCCTTTCAATCTCGACATTTACAAAACCCTGTCGTCAAGGAAAAAAAACGCCAACTCAAGCAACCGAATGGACCATATTCCATTAAATACTAGTGACTTCCAGCCACTATCTCGGGATGTATCATCGGAGGAGGAAAGTGAAGGGCAATCGAATGGAATTGACGCTACTCTACAGGATGTTACGATGACTGGGAATTTGGGGGTACTGAAGAGCCAAATTGCTGATTTGGAAGAAGTTCCTCACACAATTATAAGACAAGCCAGAACTATTGAAGATTACGAATTTCCTGTACACAGATTGACGAAAAAGTTACAAGATCCTGAAAAACTGCCTCTGATCATCGTTGCTTGTGGATCATTTTCTCCCATAACATACCTACATTTGAGAATGTTTGAAATGGCTTTAGATGATATCAATGAGCAAACGCGTTTTGAAGTGGTTGGTGGCTATTTTTCTCCAGTAAGTGATAACTATCAAAAGCGAGGGTTAGCCCCAGCTTATCATCGTGTCCGCATGTGCGAATTAGCATGCGAGCGGACATCATCTTGGTTAATGGTTGATGCCTGGGAATCTTTACAATCAAGTTATACGAGGACAGCAAAAGTCTTGGACCATTTCAATCATGAAATAAATATCAAGAGAGGTGGAATCATGACTGTAGTTGGTGAAAAAATGGGCGTAAAAATCATGTTATTGGCAGGCGGTGATCTTATCGAATCCATGGGCGAGCCTCATGTGTGGGCTGATTCAGACCTGCACCATATTTTGGGTAATTATGGATGTTTGATCGTGGAAAGGACTGGTTCTGATGTTAGGTCCTTCTTGCTTTCCCATGATATCATGTATGAACACAGAAGAAATATCCTTATTATCAAACAACTTATTTACAATGATATTTCCTCTACGAAAGTGCGGCTTTTCATCAGACGTGGAATGTCAGTTCAATATCTTCTTCCAAACTCTGTCATCCGTTACATCCAAGAGTATAATCTATACATTAATCAAAGTGAACCGGTCAAGCAGGTCTTGGATAGCAAAGAGTGAGTTTATTACAACTCTGATACTGCAGCAGTTCAAATTTACCACTTTCCTCTTCAAGGTGCATAGAAAAAAAGTTCCTGGATGCACGATTTAAAATGTTTACAGCAGAGCAACAATCATGTGAACAATGTCAAACATTTATTTTAACACTTAATAATTATAATATAACCACACCAGCGGTAAGTTTCATAAGGAAAACCTTTCAGACAAACATTCCAGTGAATCGTATACGTAAATCAGCAAAATTAGCTTATAAAATACAGAATCCGAAGATACTTGATCTACTCGCGTTACTATTAATGCGGGTAATGATCTATATTGAATTTTGCACGTCTATAGTAACTTAAAAGTCTTGTAATATTTGAAGTAACAATGCCGTATAATACTGCATAATAGCCCTATCAATCGGAATATACCAAAACATACTTTATGTCCTGTTCTCAAAATAAGACTTCTGTCAGTCTGGCCTGGCGTGAATGCATATCCATCGCTTCCGTCCTAATTGGCGCGTATGCATCATACAGATACTATAAGTTGTTCAAAACACGCGATATTCCACGTCCAAAAGAAGGCATTGAAGAACTCATAGGAAACACTCCTCTGGTTAAGATCAGATCTCTTACCAAGGCTACTGGAGTTAACATTTACGCTAAGTTGGAGTTATGCAACCCAGCAGGAAGTGCTAAGGATAGAGTGGCTTTAAACATCATAAAGACGGCTGAGGAATTAGGCGAGCTCGTCAGAGGTGAACCTGGCTGGGTATTTGAAGGAACAAGTGGGTCGACTGGTATCTCTATAGCAGTGGTCTGTAATGCGTTGGGTTATAGGGCACACATTTCTTTGCCCGATGACACATCGCTAGAAAAATTGGCATTACTAGAAAGCCTCGGTGCTACTGTTAATAAGGTTAAGCCCGCTAGTATTGTCGATCCAAACCAATACGTAAATGCCGCCAAAAAGGCATGTAATGAACTAAAGAAGAGTGGTAATGGAATAAGAGCAGTTTTTGCCGATCAGTTCGAAAACGAAGCCAACTGGAAAGTACATTACCAGACCACAGGCCCAGAAATTGCCCATCAAACTAAGGGAAATATTGACGCATTCATTGCTGGTTGCGGTACTGGTGGCACCATAACTGGTGTGGCAAAATTCTTAAAGGAAAGAGCAAAGATACCTTGCCATGTCGTTCTAGCGGATCCACAAGGATCTGGCTTTTATAATAGAGTCAACTATGGCGTGATGTATGACTATGTAGAGAAGGAAGGTACTAGAAGAAGGCATCAAGTTGACACTATCGTAGAAGGGATTGGGTTAAACAGAATCACTCATAATTTTCATATGGGCGAAAAGTTTATTGATGAATCAATACGAGTCAACGATAATCAAGCCATTAGAATGGCAAAATACCTATCGGTAAACGACGGGCTATTCGTGGGGAGTAGTACAGCTATTAATGCGGTAGCCGCTATTCAGGTTGCAAAAACGCTTCCTCACGGCTCAAACATTGTGATTATTGCATGCGACAGCGGTTCAAGACACCTAAGTAAATTCTGGAAAGAAGCTAAAGAAATCGATCACGACGTATCATTAGAAGAAGTAATAAATATCTAACATAGATGTATAAATCAGTACTGAGTTATCTTCTATTAAATTGTAGGAACAAATATAAAAAAGCAGTTTTCGCCGCTACATTTTTTGCTACTTTCCGTGGTAATGATGCCCGCTAAAAAGTGCAAAAGTAATTAGATAGATCAAGAACAAAAACAGGCCAGGACCAAAATTAAGCTCATAAAAGTTCCTTAAGAGTACGTCGATTTACAGAACATGAGGGATATTGTATTTGTATCACCGCAGCTGTATTTGTCATCACAGGAGGGTTGGAAAAGTGATTCTGCCAAAAGTGGGTTCATCCCTATCCTCAAAAATGATCTACAACGTTTTCAGGACTCATTAAAACATATAGTTGACGCCAGAAACAGCTTATCAGAGACACTGCTAAATAGCAAGGATGATGGGAGTATACACAATTCTGACCAGAATACTGGTTTGAATAAAGACAAAGAGGCTTCAATAGCAGATAACAATAGTGCTAACAAGTGCGCCACAAGCTCTTCCCGTTACCAAGAGCTCAAACAATTTCTTCCCATTTCCTTAGACCAACAGATTCATACAGTATCTTTACAAGGTGTCTCTTCATCATTTTCCCGCGGACAGATAGAATCATTGCTAGACCACTGTTTGAATTTAGCGTTGACTGAAACTCAAAGCAATTCCGCATTGAAAGTAGAAGCTTGGTCTTCTTTTTCTTCGTTTTTAGATACCCAGGACATTTTTATAAGATTCAGTAAGGTTGATGAAGATGAGGCATTTGTTAATACGCTGAACTACTGCAAAGCCTTATTCGCGTTTATTAGAAAGCTACATGAGGATTTCAAGATTGAGTTACACTTGGATTTGAACACAAAAGAATATGTCGAAGACCGAACAGGAACTATACCGAGTGTTAAGCCAGAAAAGGCTAGCGAATTTTATTCTGTTTTCAAAAACATTGAAGATCAAACAGACGAAAGAAATTCAAAGAAAGAACAGTTGGATGACTCTTCCACACAATACAAAGTGGATACAAACACTTTAAGTGATTTGCCATCGGATGCTTTGGACCAATTGTGCAAGGATATAATAGAATTTAGGACAAAAGTTGTCAGTATAGAGAAAGAAAAAAAAATGAAAAGTACGTACGAGGAAAGTAGGCGTCAAAGACACCAAATGCAAAAAGTTTTTGATCAAATAAGGAAAAACCACTCAGGAGCCAAAGGGAGCGCCAATACAGAGGAGGAGGATACTAATATGGAAGATGAAGATGAAGAGGATGACACTGAAGACGACCTTGCCTTAGAGAAGAGAAAAGAAGAAAGAGACCTGGAAGAATCAAATCGTAGATATGAGGATATGTTACACCAATTACATTCCAATACAGAGCCTAAGATAAAATCCATTAGGGCTGATATCATGAGTGCTGAAAACTATGAGGAACATTTGGAGAAAAATCGCTCATTATATTTGAAGGAGCTATTACACCTTGCCAACGACGTTCATTACGACCACCATAGATCTTTCAAGGAGCAAGAGGAAAGAAGGGACGAAGAGGATAGAGCTAAAAATGGAAATGCAAAGGAACTGGCGCCTATACAACTATCGGATGGTAAGGCCATATCTGCAGGGAAGGCTGCCGCCATCACCCTTCCTGAAGGCACTGTGAAGAGCGAGAACTATAACGCGGACAAGAATGTGTCTGAGAGCTCAGAACACGTCAAGATCAAATTCGACTTTAAGAAGGCTATTGATCACTCAGTTGAAAGCTCTAGCGAAGACGAGGGATACAGAGAGAGCGAGCTACCTCCAACAAAACCCTCCGAGAGAAGCGCGGCAGAGGACCGTTTGCCATTTACAGCAGATGAACTGAACATAAGACTAACTAATCTGAAGGAATCGCGCTACGTGGACGAACTGGTGCGTGAATTCCTCGGCGTCTACGAGGACGAGCTGGTGGAATACATTCTTGAGAACATCCGCGTGAACCAGAGCAAACAGGCCCTTTTAAATGAGCTAAGGGAGACTTTCGACGAGGACGGGGAAACGATAGCTGATAGACTGTGGAGTCGTAAAGAATTTCGCTTGGGGACCTGAAACAGAAGGGCCTTGGCGCGCGTCCCAAAAGGGAAAGGCTCGCTCTGAAACAGGCGAAGACACGAAAACAAATTACCGTTTCGGGGCGTTTTGCAGCAAGTGGCTAGACACGTCGGGCGTTGCCAGATCAAAATAGCACCAGTGGGTGTTTTTTTACTATCTCATCTTCGTGCTGATATATATAACTTTTATACATTTCCATAGTACCAAGTTCTTTATTTTCTGCATTTTTACATTTATAATAGATTACCAAAACTATTCGACCTCACCAAGGGACCCCATAATATTGCTAAAATAATCTTACCTGTTTTTTACCATTTTTTTCTTTTTTTCCAGAAGTAATAAGCTCTCTCTTAGAAGAACTAAAAGCATCTGACTTCGGCTCGTTCCAACCGACCAAAATATTTGTGAAAATATTATTCATTCCTTTAACGACTTATTGTGTATTCTATTCATCTCTAGCTGGCTTCCACCTCGTTTCCTATTTTTATTGACTTTTCATTAGGCTTCCTAATTATACCCATCTATGCAGTTTCCATTCGCTTGTCTCCTATCGACCCTTGTAATTAGTGGGTCATTGGCCCGGGCCAGCCCCTTCGACTTTATATTCGGCAATGGAACGCAACAAGCTCAGAGCCAAAGCGAGAGTCAAGGTCAAGTTTCTTTCACCAATGAAGCTTCTCAGGATAGTTCCACCACCTCTTTGGTAACAGCCTATTCTCAAGGTGTTCATTCGCACCAGTCTGCAACAATAGTGAGTGCCACAATCTCTTCCCTCCCATCTACTTGGTATGATGCGAGCTCCACTTCCCAGACTTCTGTGTCATATGCCAGTCAAGAATCCGACTATGCCGTTAATCAAAACTCTTGGAGCGCGTCTACTAATCAACTGCCATCTACCAGTACGACAAGCTACTATGCGCCAACCTTCAGTACATCGGCCGATTTTGCTGCTTCTAGTGTAAATGCAGCTTCTGATGTCTCCACTGCCAGTGTTCCCATTGATACGAGTGCTAATTCTATCCCTTTCACAACTACAAGTAACATAGAGACTACAACGAGTGCACCTCTCACTTCGGACACTCCACTTATTTCCACTAGTACGATGTCCGCAGCTGATAACGTATTTTCGTCAGCAAACCCTATTTCTGCCTCCCTAACAACCACCGATAGTTCAGAAAGTTTTGACCAAACTTCGACTGCTGGTGCCATTCCGGTGCAAAGTTCAGCAGATTTTAGTAGTTCTAGTGAAATTTTAGTACAAAGTTCGGCGGATTTCAGTAGCCCTAGTTCTCCAACTACTACCGATATATCGCTATCAGCTGCCCCACTGCAAACAAGTGAATCAAGCAGTTTTACCACTGCATCAGCAGCTCTACCAGTAAGTTCAACAGACGTTGATGGCTCAAGCGCCTCACCTGTAGTGAGCATGAGCGCCGCAGGACAAATAGCTAGCTCAAGCAGCACAGATAATCCAACTATGTCAGAAACCTTTTCGTTAACATCTACAGAAGTTGATGGTTCCGATGTTTCATCAACAGTGAGCGCATTATTATCGGCTCCTTTTTTACAAACAAGTACTTCCAACAGTTTCAGCATTGTTAGCCCATCGGTATCTTTTGTTCCATCACAGAGTTCCTCAGACGTTGCTAGCTCCAGTACTGCAAATGTAGTTAGTTCATCCTTTTCTGATATTCCACCGCAAACTAGTACCTCAGGGAGCGTAGTTTCGGTAGCGCAATCCGCATCTGCCCTCGCATTTCAAAGTTCAACAGAGGTATATGGTGCCAGTGCCTCGAGCACAATGAGTTCATTATTATCAACTACTTCGCTACAGTCTACTACTTTGGATAGCTCAAGTTTAGCTAGCTCCTCTGCGTCGAGTTCAGACCTTACAGATTATGGCGTCTCCAGTACAGCAAGCATACCGCTGTTGTCAGCCTCAGAACAAGCAAGTACTTCCAGCAGTTTTAGCGTTGTTAGCCCTTCGGTATCTTTTGTTCCATCACAAAGTTCCTCAGATGTTGCTAGCACCAGTGCTCCAAGTGTAGTTAGTTCATCCTTTTCTTATACTTCACTGCAAGCAGGTGGCTCTAGCATGACCAATCCCTCTTCATCAACTATAGTATATTCAAGTAGTACTGGCAGTTCTGAGGAATCCGCTGCATCTACAGCTTCTGCAACACTGTCGGGCTCCTCGTCTACTTATATGGCAGGAAATTTGCAATCACAGCCTCCATCCACTTCAAGTTTGCTTTCGGAGTCTCAAGCTACAAGCACTTCAGCTGTGCTAGCTAGCAGTTCTGTTTCTACAACTTCACCCTATACCACTGCAGGTGGTGCATCTACAGAGGCCTCATCCCTCATATCATCTACATCTGCGGAAACTTCCCAGGTAAGTTATTCACAAAGCACAACTGCATTGCAAACTTCCTCATTCGCATCGTCTTCAACAACAGAAGGAAGTGAAACATCTAGTCAAGGTTTTTCTACCAGCTCTGTTTTAGTTCAAATGCCTTCTTCGATTTCCAGCGAATTCTCACCCTCTCAGACGACAACTCAAATGAATTCTGCAAGCTCATCATCTCAGTACACTATATCATCCACTGGTATACTTTCTCAGGTTTCAGACACATCGGTGTCTTATACAACTTCAAGTTCGTCTGTTTCTCAAGTTTCAGACACACCAGTTTCTTATACAACTTCAAGTTCGTCTGTTTCTCAAGTTTCAGACACACCGGTTTCTTATACAACTTCAAGTTCGTCTGTTTCTCAAGTTTCAGACACACCAGTTTCTTATACAACTTCAAGTTCGTCTGTTTCTCAAGTTTCAGACACACCGGTTTCTTATACAACTTCAAATTCGTCCGTTTCTCAAGTTTCAGACACGTCAGTACCTTCTACAAGTTCCAGATCGTCCGTTTCTCAAGTCTCAGACACTCCGGTGCCTTCTACAAGTTCAAGATCGTCCGTTTCTCAAACATCTAGCTCACTACAGCCCACCACTACATCCTCCCAACGTTTCACCATTTCCACTCATGGAGCGCTTTCTGAAAGTAGTTCTGTTAGCCAACAAGCTTCTGAGATTACTAGCTCAATCAATGCAACAGCTTCCGAATACCATAGCATCCAGACAACCGCGGCTACTCAATCCACAACTCTATCTTTTACCGACGCAAACAGCAGTTCTGCTTCCGCTCCATTGGAAGTGGCAACGTCTACGCCAACCCCATCTTCAAAGGCATCCTCTCTGTTGCTTACACCATCAACATCCTCTTTAAGTCAGGTTGCTACAAATACTAATGTACAGACGAGTTTAACAACGGAATCGACGACCGTTTTAGAACCATCAACGACTAACAGTTCCAGTACGTTTAGTCTGGTCACTTCAAGTGACAACAATTGGTGGATTCCAACTGAGTTAATCACGCAGGCACCAGAAGCTGCATCCACTGCATCTTCTACCGTTGGAGGAACACAAACTATGACTTTGCCCCATGCAATTGCAGCCGCGACACAAGTTCCCGAGCCTGAGGGCTACACCCTAATCACAATAGGGTTCAAAAAAGCTTTGAACTACGAATTTGTTGTATCAGAACCAAAATCATCGGCTCAAATCTTCGGATACTTGCCTGAAGCTCTGAACACACCTTTTAAGAACGTATTCACAAACATTACGGTACTACAAATAGTGCCATTACAGGATGACTCACTAAACTACTTGCTAAGTGTTGCTGAAGTATACTTTCCAACTGCAGAAATAGAGGAGCTGTCAAATCTAATTACCAACTCTTCAAGCGCTTTTTACACGGATGGAATGGGTACAGCAAAATCTATGGCTGCAATGGTTGATTCCTCAATACCGCTAACGGGCCTCTTACACGATAGTAACAGCAACTCTGGCGGATCTTCGGACGGATCCTCCTCCAGTAATTCGAACTCAGGATCTTCAGGTTCAGGATCTAATTCGAACTCCGGTGTGTCTTCATCTTCCGGAAATTCCTATCAAGATGCCGGTACTTTGGAATATTCATCCAAATCTAACTCCAACGTATCCACTTCTAGCAAATCAAAGAAAAAAATCATTGGTTTAGTTATCGGCGTTGTTGTTGGTGGATGCTTATATATTTTATTCATGATTTTTGCTTTCAAGTATATCATAAGAAGGCGGATTCAAAGTCAAGAAATTATCAAGAACCCAGAAATTTCCAGTATCAGTTCAAGTGAATTTGGTGGAGAGAAAAATTACAATAATGAAAAGAGGATGAGCGTTCAAGAATCCATAACACAATCTATGCGAATTCAAAATTGGATGGATGATAGTTACTATGGTCACGGGTTGACAAATAATGACTCAACTCCAACCAGGCACAATACATCGAGTTCCATACCAAAAATTTCAAGACCAATTGCTAGCCAAAACTCCCTGGGTTGGAACGAAGTTTGATAGCAATGTCTGCAGAGACTTTCTCCGCTTGCATGACCTTATAAACTTATAACGATACCTACTTATTTCATATCTTATGTATAGTTCTCCTTCAAGGAGACGTTGTTTTAATACTTTTATCTATTCCATTTATCATTATCCACTTTGTAATCAAAGATCGAAGCACTGCTGTGTGCGTTGATTTGGGCCTGACACGAGAAGAAAGTGCGTTACGTACATCAAGATTTTATTCAAAATCCAGCGTCTCCTCCGCAAAAAAGTTCAAAATACATTTGAATGAGTCCTCTGGATTCTCCAACAGTAAATTATGCCCAGTATTAAATTCTCGAACATCAGCACAGGGAAAGTTATACCTCAGGAGGGAATAATCATTGTTAATAAAGTTAGACTGCAGGCCTTTCATGAATAAAACTTTACGACTGGCTGTGCCTTTTTGGAAGAAGTCCCTTTGGTTCGATAGATCCGGCCATTTTTTCACTTCATCCAACAGGTTCGGCATGCTGGAGAGAGGCATTGAGTAATTTATATAAGGATCATGCTGTTGTTGTTCATAGTGTAACTGTGCTTGGTGTACATTATTGGATTTTACAGAAAGAAAACCGTTGGCAAAGTAGAGTGCCACAGCTCCACCACATTTCCTCTTATTACATTCCAAACTTTTGAAAAGCTCAAGAACTTTTTTCTGCCAGCTGGGGGAACCTCTTAAAATCTTGACATCTCTGCGGATAATCCGCATTATTAAGTCATAGTTTTGTAATATCATGGGATCTAATTCTGGGGTTTCATAAGGCGGTAAATCAATTGATATACACTTTCGTATATTAATATTCTTGTACAATGTGGTTAATAATGCAATTTTACCACCCATAGAGAATCCCAGTAAATAAATAGGTCTCTCCAAGCCAATATGAGTTTCAATAAAATAAATCAAATCATTGGTCAGTGTAGTGTAGTCATAAGGTATTGCTTTTGGTGAAATGCCATGATTTCTTACATCAACAGAAAAAATATCCGCGTCAAGCTTCCTTGAAAGAAGCTTATTGAGAGAATGAAACATCACGTGTGAGCCCAAAAGGCCATGGATGTTAATAATTGCAGGTCTTTGCTCGAATTTTATTAGCGATGAAACATCTGAGGGTAAACGCGTTCTATGGAATGATAAATCGACAATTATTTTATAAGGTAGCGCTTTATTATGCGCTAGTCTCGACATTTGTAAGCCCTCTTCCCACGGTTCCTTTTATTTTGCAGTTTGTATACGTCTCGATCTTGGCATGAGACAAAAACAGTTTCCCCAAAAGACGCGCTGTGGTATTCAGTAAAGGCTGGTTTCTATGATAGGTTGAGTTTAGAATAATTTTTAAACAGGATACTAAGATAAAGCAAATATTTCAATCATGTCCAGATTAAGAAGATTCAATAGAAAGATCTTAAGCTTGAGTTCTGACTACACTCATGACGGTGAATCTGATCAAGAAGATGTATCCATATTACCATTAGATACAGAAGAGCAGGAAGAACTCATACAAAAATTTGAGACTAATGCTCACATCACAAATAAGCTGTACATAAACCTGTTAAGCATATTGTATTTGCTATATGGCGGACTGCTAATGATACTCGTAAGAAAATCGCGAGGGTATATTAAGTTAGCACTTCTTGCTGGCGCTAATTCTTTGATCTGTTCGTGCATCACACTTAGATATGATATTGTAAACGACTATCTTTTGTTCAAAAAGTTTAAGTTAAGAGTGAGCAATTTTTCTATTAACATAATTAACATTATTTTGCTAGTACTTATGGCTTGGATAAGCTTCAATCATGTGGTCGAAGATAAAAAAACGGTGCTCTGTTTGCAAGTTCCAATGTTTTTATTCTGGGTCGCTGTGCTTGTGAAAAGATGGGCTCGAAATATCGAAGATGAAATCGCAGATCTAAGATGCTTGAAATACAAATACAAAAATGCTTAGTTCTATATCGCGACGTATTGTAATATTCATTGGTTAGTATATTCCGGAATATTTATTACTAATATTACAAATTGATTGGTTGGCAGCTCCTTATTTGTGAACAAGGCCAAAAAGTACTGCTACGAGCTTATTCAAGCATACATATATATAGCTTTAATTCCAAAATCATCGTCACAGGAATCTGCTTTAAAATCCAGTAAAAGACTAACCTAGTCAAAGGGGACATAGAATAGCTTACAAGAGGATTCAGTTTGGAGCTAACACTTTCTTCGGAACTTTCCAGCTTCGTACAAAAGTGCAGATACGTTAAAAGATCAGTTTATCCGTATGTTTTGAAAAGGCTATCTAGTGCAGAATTCTCTAATTTCAATATAATAGCTTGCTAAATAGTCTTCGAGGCGTTGCATATCTATCAAGAAAACAACATGACCAATGTACCTAGAATTATAATTAAGTAGATGATGCCAATGAGGTGAGCGAGCAAAACCATGTCAATTGGATAGTATGAATAAACTGCCATTAATCATTGGTGACACGCCTGTTATGTCTTTTTAAGGTGCATAAAATACAGCAGTGATGATTTTGATTACGTCCAAGAGGAATGTTTAGCAATATTGCCGTCACATTAACAATACTAATCTTCTCGTTGCGGTCCATTCATTTCCGCGGAGTTTACTGTCGAAAGGTTTTTTTTTTTTCCGCAGCATTTGGAAAACAATTGATGTGAGTAATTTAGAACAAAATATACGGCAGTAATCTCCCAAATTTGCGATACTACCACAATTCAAGATCGTGCGCGAGAGTAAGTCGAGCACGGTGCTGTATATTTTCATACATTATACATTCGAGGACCTTTCACCAAACAAGAGGAACTTAGCTGATACTAAACGAAGATTAGAAAAAGAGCAAAAAAAAACAAGAAAAGAACCACCGAAACATTAAAAGTGGGAATAATGTCGCATCAAATGGCGCCATGGATACCCATGTTTATTCAATCGTGCAAAAATAACACTGAACCGTTTGTATCATTTCAATTTGCTACTGTTGACGAACTAACGAACAAACCACGTTGTAGAACGGTAGTGTTCAGAGATTTTTTATTTCATGACAAAAGAACTAATGTGTTGACTTTTAACACTGATATGAGGAGCTCAAAGATAACTGAATCATTTATAACTCCAAATTCAAATAACTCTAGCGACAGCAAAAGATGTGAGACTCCATTTTTCGAAGCATGTTTCTATTTCCCGGAAACTTGGGAGCAGTATCGCTTCAGTGGCCAATGCTTTACAATATCTAAACAATTTAAGAAAATACCGGCTGAGATTGTAACCAAGTATGATATATTTTCACCGCGGTTTTCAGAGACAAATGATGACAGTACTGACGAAGAAATAGATACTCCAATTAACGACGACGACGACAACGATAAAAATAATGACGCCGACAATAATGACATTAACGAAGATAACAAACTTATAGAATCCATAGAGAACGATGAACACCATGAGGATGAAGACGATTACTACCCTCAACCACAAGAATGGGAGGCTGAATTACTAAGACAATGGTCCTCTCTATCAAGGCATACCAAGTCATTGTATAGGAAGCCAGCCCCGGGCCAGAAACTTACCTCTGAAACTAGCAAACAACTGGACAAACTCCATAGAGGAGTTGACGGTGCTAAAGAGGACGCTGGACTGGAAAACTTTGGTATTGTCTGTCTTTGTGTTGATTCTGTTGATTTTTTGAACTTGAAAGAGGGAAGAGGTGGTGAAAGATGGATTTTCCAGAAAACCGACGGCAAAGACGAAGATCTGTGGGAGGAACAAGAAGTGTGTCCGTGAGAAATGTCAATCATTATTGCTAACGTTCGCGATGGTTAATGCTTTGTATTCGCGCTATCTCGATTTCTACCTATATAGTTAATCTCTGTACAAAAACAATCTTTCCAACTATCCATTAATCACAGTATATTATCAGCGTCGGCGATTTTACCACGCTTGACAAAAGCCGCGGGCGGGATTCCTGTGGGTAGTGGCACCGGCAGTTAATCTAATCAAAGGCGCTTGAAGGAAGAGATAGATAATAGAACAAAGCAATCGCCGCTCTGGACGGCAAATATGTTTATCCATTGGTGCGGTGATTGGATATGATTTGTCTCCAGTAGTATAAGCAAGCGCCAGATCTGTTTACTGTAAAATTAAGTGAGTAATCTCGCGGGATGTAATGATTTAAGGGAATCTGGTTCAGGTTTTCACATATATTTGTATATAAGGCCATTTGTAATTTCAATAGTTTTAGGATTTTTCCTTCTCCCAAAATACTCACTTACTGTGTTACATTACAGAAAGAACAGACAAGAAACCGTTAATAAGAAATATAACTAAGAACAATGTCTATTTGTGAACAATACTACCCAGAAGAGCCAACCAAACCAACTGTTAAGACTGAGTCCATTCCTGGTCCTGAATCCCAGAAGCAGTTAAAGGAACTGGGTGAAGTTTTTGACACAAGACCAGCATATTTTTTGGCTGATTATGAGAAATCTTTAGGCAACTATATCACTGATGTGGATGGGAACACATATTTGGATTTGTATGCCCAAATCTCTTCAATTGCACTTGGTTATAACAACCCTGCTTTGATCAAGGCAGCACAATCACCAGAAATGATCAGTGCTTTGGTCGACCGTCCTGCCTTAGGTAACTTCCCATCTAAGGATTTAGACAAGATATTGAAGCAAATATTGAAATCTGCGCCAAAGGGTCAAGATCACGTCTGGTCAGGGCTTTCCGGTGCAGATGCCAATGAATTAGCGTTCAAGGCTGCCTTTATTTATTACCGTGCCAAACAAAGGGGCTATGATGCCGATTTTTCTGAAAAGGAAAACTTGTCTGTCATGGACAATGACGCCCCTGGCGCCCCTCATCTTGCCGTACTATCGTTCAAGAGAGCGTTCCACGGTAGATTGTTTGCCTCCGGTTCCACAACTTGTTCTAAACCAATTCACAAGTTGGATTTCCCAGCCTTCCACTGGCCTCATGCTGAGTATCCATCTTACCAATACCCATTAGATGAAAATTCTGATGCAAACCGTAAAGAGGATGACCGTTGCTTGGCCATTGTTGAAGAATTAATCAAAACCTGGTCTATTCCAGTTGCTGCCTTGATCATCGAACCAATTCAATCTGAGGGAGGTGATAACCACGCTTCTAAGTATTTCTTACAAAAGCTAAGAGACATTACCTTGAAGTATAACGTTGTCTACATCATAGATGAAGTGCAAACAGGTGTCGGAGCCACCGGTAAGCTATGGTGTCATGAGTACGCCGATATTCAACCACCTGTGGATTTAGTGACCTTTTCCAAGAAATTCCAAAGTGCAGGATATTTCTTCCACGACCCTAAATTCATTCCAAACAAACCATACAGACAATTCAACACATGGTGTGGTGAACCTGCAAGAATGATCATTGCAGGTGCCATTGGACAGGAAATCTCCGACAAGAAGTTGACTGAACAATGTTCAAGAGTAGGTGATTATTTGTTCAAGAAATTGGAGGGTTTGCAGAAGAAATACCCTGAAAACTTTCAAAACTTGAGAGGTAAAGGAAGAGGCACATTCATTGCCTGGGATTTGCCTACTGGTGAGAAGAGAGACTTACTATTGAAGAAATTGAAGTTGAATGGTTGCAACGTTGGTGGATGTGCAGTCCATGCAGTGAGATTAAGACCTTCATTAACATTCGAGGAGAAGCATGCTGATATCTTTATTGAAGCATTAGCCAAATCAGTTAATGAATTATGATTGTATATTAGCGAGGCCGTGTCACGTTCCCTTTTTTGGCCTTTATATATGTGTATCTTGTTATAATTTTAAAGAAAAGTTTTATATTACTCATCAGTTGTGTGTGAAAAATATGGGCGGGTATTCACAATAGGAAAAAAAAAATGGGTTTGGTGACTGCAGTAAAGACGTGCTAAAAAAAAAAGTAGTTTTTATCTGAACCTTAAATATATCATTTATGAGTGTATATATTATACAAACGCAATAACAGTGGCTCCCGCCCTCCACCTCCGCCTGCTACTAGTAATCTACCAGTAATTGTGTTTGTTTTGGGAAAGATCGTTCGCTTACTCACCGAACAACTTTCTGACTCTCTTCAATACAGAGTCCTTTTCAGGGTCGTAGGGATGATCTTTAGATGGAATTTCTAAAATAGCAGGGAACGCATTGGTGAAGGAGTCCACTCTAGCTCTTATGTTTTCCGCGATATGTTGGTTGATTAGAAGGATGGCAATATCGTCTCTCTCTTCAGTGAAGTGATTAAACTTGTCAGTGATTTCCTCCTTAGTAGTCTTACCTTCTTGGTAAACAAAAAAGTTCTTTTCTTGGGTTTCAGGAGTGATTTGTCCAATCCCGGCTAACAATAAACCAGTTGTAGTATCTTCGTCAGCTATCACAGCTATAAGAGTACGTTTCTCAGCCATGATTTAGTTACTATGCGTCAGTGAGACTAGCTATGAATATAGAAATGTAGTGCTCTATTTTCTTAATTCTTTGTCAACTCGATATAATAAATGTAGTGCTTGCAATTCACGTTGGTTTTCCTGTTATCGTTCGCCTTTATTTTTTTTTTTTCTTTCGTTTTCCTACTTCCCTTTACCGGCGTAAGCGCAGTGAAATTTTTTTAGTACGCACGTACGCAAGTTTCAGCAGCAATAAGGGGAAAGATGATGATAATAACTAAGAAAAACAGCAAACTTGGTATGAACGCATCAAAAATTGGAAAATGTTGGTAAGAAATAGGTATCTGGGTGAACTGCTCAAAAACTCTCGATCGTTTAGTGTGCTGAATTCCTCGGTACGTTCAGGTCACAACAAATGGTCAACCATCAAGCACGGTAAAGCCAAGAATGATGCGGAACGAAACAAAATTAATAACAAGTTTGCAAACCAGATAGCAATGTCAGTCAAGTTAGGCAACGGTATTACGGATCCGAGCATGAATATAAGATTAGCCACCAGCATCGAGCTAGCAAATAAAAACAATGTCAGCAAAAAAGTTATTGAGAACGCCATCCGGAAAGCTTCTGGAAGCAGCGCATCGGGCAAGGACTCAAACGCTTCTGAGCTATGTGTATACGAGGGAATGGGGCCCGGCGGGGTCGCTATAGTGGTGGAAGCGCTGACAGACAACAAGAACAGGACCATAGGTCTGATAAGGAGTGCATTTAATAAAGCTAATGGATCGATGACTCCAACGTTGTTTTTCTTCGACAAAAAAGGATACGTTACAATGGTACCTCCGAAGATGTTAGACACTGAGGACAAGGTGCTAGAAAGCGTACTGGAGATTCAAGGCATCGAAGACATTGCGCCTGTGCAGGAAGACGCAGAAGATTTAGAGTGTGATACCGAAACTGAAACTACAGGCCAAACTTACGAGGCGGTGATGGAACCTGCCGATACCAATAAGGTGGCCGCCCTACTGAAGGAGCGTGGTTTCCACATCAGAGACTTGGGCATCGGCTACAATGCCAAGCCGGATATGGAAGTTTTCGTGCAAGGCGATGAAACGCTCGAGAAACTACAGAAACTGACCACAGCGCTCGAGGACATCGACGAAGTGACGTCGTTGTACACTAACGCTAGCAACGCTTAATCCAACCAAACCGTAAATAAATAATCAATACCACAAATACCTGTATATACTAAACAAACAGTAGTAATAACTGTAATAAAGAGTAAAAACAACAACAAAGACAATCGTACGTAAAAACACCAAGCGGACACCAGCACTTGCCTGCTGCGGACTGTTGTCTGCGGACTGGCGGGGGTCGAGCAAGAACCGACGAAGTAACCGACGGAAGGCGGGCGGAGACGGAGACGCAGCCGAGATCTATTTTTACTCAGCGGTAATATTAGATCATGGCTAGGGGGATCTGGAAGTACAATGATGTGCTCTCCCCCTCTCAAACACAACACCAGGATGAACTAAGGGCTCATCTCGAAAGTCGAAGGTGCCTCATTCAGGTTATTAGTGGTGCCTGTTGTGTCTTCCATGAACAAGGAGCACTTAATTACTTGTTGTTGCATGAGATATCATTTTTTTTTTTCCCTCTTTCTTGGGGTCTTGACAGTCATCAAATCGAAGTTTTTAGTTTTTCTTCTTCGGGAAGATCAATTTTAGGTAGAAAAGTGTAGATGAAAAACGAAGGATACTGCTATTTACTGTAAGTACTCTTCGGTCCATATTGGAAGACCAAGGCATAATAAGGATATATTCCGAGGAGCTAATTGGGATATAATCCTCCATTGCTTCCGAAATTTGTTTAAACACTTCTAGTTCATTTCGGGTTGGTTCGATCTTCGTTTCCACTTTTAACTTACTCCCAGTTAGTATAATATAAGTAGTTAAGGTATGGCAAGCTGCAATCCGACCAGGAAGAAGAGCTCTGCTTCAAGCCTATCTATGTGGAGAACGATTCTCATGGCGTTAACAACTCTACCGCTAAGTGTTCTTTCGCAGGAGTTGGTTCCGGCTAATAGCACAACATCGAGCACAGCTCCTTCCATCACTTCGCTTTCCGCAGTTGAGTCATTTACGTCCAGTACCGATGCAACGAGCAGCGCAAGTTTATCAACGCCGAGTATAGCTTCAATATCCTTTACTTCCTTCCCACAAAGTTCTTCACTGCTTACTCTTTCGTCAACATTATCTTCAGAACTTTCCTCTTCGTCCATGCAAGTTTCGTCGTCTTCAACATCGTCGTCTTCTTCGGAGGTTGCGTCATCATCGTCTTCATCATCAATATCTCCTTCCTCTTCATCATCAACAATAATATCATCGTCATCATCACTGCCGACATTCACTGTGGCATCAACATCTTCGACAGTTGCCTCCTCCACACTTTCCACTAGCTCATCGTTGGTTATCTCTACGTCTTCGTCAACGTTTACGTTTAGTTCAGAAAGTTCAAGCTCTTTGATTTCCTCTTCAATTTCAACATCCGTTTCGACTTCTTCAGTGTACGTTCCCTCCTCTTCAACTTCATCTCCACCTTCGTCCTCATCCGAATTGACATCATCCTCGTACTCATCATCCTCATCCCAATCCTCATCCTCATCCACCCTCTTTTCCTACTCCTCCTCATTTTCATCATCCTCATCCTCATCATCCTCATCATCATCCTCATCCTCATCCTCATCATCATCATCATCATCATCATCATCATCCATATCCTTATCCTCATCCTCATCCTCATCCTCATCATCATCATCATATTTCACCCTCTCCACATCTTCCTCTTCATCCATATACTCGTCTTCGTCATATCCTTCATTTTCATCTTCATCTTCCTCAAACCCTACCTCATCAATCACTTCTACATCCGCCTCATCTTCTATTACTCCCGCTTCCGAATATTCCAATTTGGCAAAAACCATAACTAGTATAATAGAAGGCCAGACCATCCTCTCTAACTACTATACCACAATAACGTATTCACCGACAGCATCCGCATCTTCAGGAAAAGATTCACATCACTCAGGCTTATCAAAAAAGAATCGTAATATTATCATCGGTTGTGTGGTTGGCATAGGTGCCCCCCTCATCCTAATTCTACTAATATTGATTTACATGTTTTGTGTTCAGCCTAAAAAAACGGATTTCATTGACTCTGACGGTAAAATTGTCACTGCTTATCGTAGTAACATTTTCACCAAAATATGGTATTTCTTGCTGGGTAAAAAAATTGGTGAAACAGAAAGATTCAGCTCAGATTCCCCCATCGGCAGCAATAATATTCAAAATTTTGGTGATATCGATCCAGAAGATATACTTAACAATGACAACCCCTACACCCCTAAACACGCTAATGTTGAAGGCTACGACGACGACGACGACGACGACGACGACGACGCTAATGATGAAAACCTATCATCCAACTTCCATAACAGAGGCATAGATGATCAATACTCACCTACTAAATCTGCATCATATTCAATGTCGAATAGTAATAGTCAAGATTACAACGACGCTGATGAAGTAATGCACGATGAAAACATTCATCGTGTTTATGATGACAGCGAAGCTAGCATCGACGAGAACTATTACACGAAACCAAACAACGGCTTAAATATCACGAACTATTAAATCATAGCGAAAGTAGCTTTGCCATAACTTTTCTTCTTAAAATCACCCTCGGTCATTTCGTTCTTCTTTTTCCGATTCAATTCCTAATAATTTATGCATATTACAGAACTTTTTCTTCCCTTTTTCTGTCACAGGTTTCCCAATTTTTTTGACGACTAAACAATAACATAACCACTACGTTCACTTCCCCGTATATATACATATATATACTTAATATTATAAACGCATATACTTTTATAAACTTGGAATAAGTATTATATATTTATTTTGACCAACCGGAAATGCTTTATTTTACACTTGGAAAGAAAAGTGCATTTGGAAAACTTTTACATGTCACCCAAGTGCATACTGCTGACGATACAGGTTTAGAGACTAAAGAGAGCGCATGGAAGAAAACTTCAAAGGAAGAGAAGAAGGATCGCAGAGTTCAAAGGAACTCTTAATTTGGGCCCATCTTTTGAAAATATTGTCTCTGCAAAAGCTTCGAACACCATTTTGGATCCTCTGGAGAAGGCAAGACAGAATGCAGAGGAAGCTAAGAAATTACCTTGTTAGCTTAAGGTGCCTGTTCCTAAGGGTAGCGGTCACCACAAATGGAAAAGCGACTTTCCCAATGTAATTATTTTTGTTTGTTCCGCAAGTATCTAACAATATGATATATTGCTAGTTGAAAATCGAACACTCGAGTTACTTCCGTGATAGTTTAATGGTCAGAATGGGCGCTTGTCGCGTGCCAGATCGGGGTTCAATTCCCCGTCGCGGAGATTTTTTTTATCATCACAAAAATAAGATAGCAAAACTGAAGAAACGATGAGTTAGTTTTCACTTTTAAAAGATCGTTCAATATTAACATAAAGGAACCCAGTTCTTTGGAAATAACAGGAAAGTGCAGAAAGTTCATTAGAAATCAACGATGATCTGATATACATATATATATATATATAAAGGTTATTAATAGCCTTCGAACAACTCATCTATCTGTGCGATGACGTTAATATGAAGTATTTCTCCTTTTCTTGTTACTAGTGAACCCTTTTTAAACATTTCAGGTTCATTATTGTAGTTTATCCCACATTCAGAAAATAGTATTTCCTGTTTCTCATTACTAAATGTTCCACATAGTTTCTTCTCGGATTCCTGGGGAGTTAAGCCACACTTTATTATTAACTGCCAAAACGTCGTATTATAAAGATTGTTTATATGTGTATCGACATATCTCCAGGATAAATAATCTTTTATCGTTTGTAAATTAGGGTATGCTACACACCTTGAATCGAAATATGGCAAATGCTTGATATTCAACGGCTTTTCTGGGAAAAACTTGGCCCATAATGCGACGTAATTGGACGTGAAAAAAGAACCAAATAAAGTCGCAAGCTTGTCTTTCCTTCTGTTAAATAAAGTTGTACTTGACTTCAAAATAAATGAGTATTCGTCACTCTCCCCGAACGCCAATATAATATCATTTTTGTACTTGAGGACAAGGTTCTTAGCACATGCATTCATTAACTTCAAAGCATTTTCATCGTTTGGCTTGGCAAACTCGTAGAACTTGGAAAATTCATGAAACTTCTTGCCGTCTATTCTTACCACAATATAACACTGAGGCAAAATAACATCGTGTGTTTCAAATTGCCTTACGTATCCAAATTTAGAGTTTGCCATCCCGCTCGCATTAGGAAGTAGAATCTTTGAACATTAAGGCACATGACTGGCTATGAGCCCTTTAAGTTTTTCTCTATCCGCATGTCTTCAATTAATTCTCCATCAGTGATTTTTAAAACAATAAAAACTTTCAATCCGGGTAAAACTGAAGAATATAGAGCGAAAAAAGCGTATATGCAGGACAAGGGATACTTACGCCAAAAAAGACCATGTCCATTCTATTATAGGATACCCACTTGCACGGCGTCAAAGTACTCAATTGGCTGTGCTTCTTCAAAAAAACTAACATACACAAGAACCAAATTTAAATTCAACTTGGTTACCCAAAGAGAGAATTCATTATAGAAAGATATAAAAATTTTGTAGAAAAAAAACAACAACGTTGGAAATGGCGAAGACTATCAAAGTTATCAGGAAGAAGGACCCCAAAAAGAAGAACCTATCCGATCCTTTAGCAAAACAAAAACTAGTTTGGAAAATCGGACACGTTTTAACTTTAGTTTTTGGTTTATTATTTTCTATCACGTATTTCTACCATGTCCTAATCTTCTTCAAATATCGTTCCTGGAAGTGGTTGTTCTTAAGGGTCAATAAAAATTACTCGTTTATTCAAAGTAAGAGATGGTACATGAAACTTTTGAGTTGGAGCCCACAGGTAATGTACCGTTTGTCATTAATTGGCGTATTTATGTCTGAGTCCGTCACAATGCAACAGAACTGGGTTGGACTTAACCCTACTTGGAATGACCTTTTGTCCTCTGAGAACTTTCATACCCTTTTGATTGCCTGTTTATGGTTCTTTGGTGGTGGTAAGTCTTTTTACAAGATTTTGCCTTACATGATTTTAAGTTATCTACACCTAACTAAAATGAACTACGAATTGAATGCTAACAAAGAAGAAAAGATCCCTTTAACACCCAAAGACAGAAAAATGCTACACTTACTTGCGTACTCTGAATTACTTGTTATCTTAGCGCTAACACTAGACACTATATTGTTTAAGACGGGTACATCCGGATTTATGCTCGTTATTTATGTTGGTATTTATTGGTTGAGGTTGAACTTCTCTCCATACGCACAAGTGGCTGTTTTGGAGTTACTTGTCAAGTTTGAAAAATACGTCCCCAAAAAATATAGAGACAAATGGCAGGTTATAAAGAACCTTATTTATATGAAAATGAAGGAGCACGAAAAGAGAACAGAAGAAGTTGCCAGATACGCGTAAGAAATTCTCTAACTTAAGATGACCAGATGTCATGTTCGTTTACTTATTTTCCTCTCCTCTTACCTTTTTTGGCCACTAACGCTCGTACAGAAATGGACGGCATACATACAATTTAATCAATTCTCTTAAATACCGTTTTATACCTCATTTCTGACTTTTCAGCCGTTAATGTTCCTTTTTTTTTTAGACCATTGTATGTATCACTTCCTGAATGATGTCTTCCATAACACAAACGTGACGTGCAAATAAACATACATAAAAATATTATTGAAAATACAGATTATTTAAAATTATATAACCCGTTCCCTGTTTATTCAGAAGCAGTAGCTCTGGTGTAGATGGCTTGCTTGGAGTGCTTGGAGATTGGCTTGATGATACCTTCCTTTTCCAAGTGTCTCAAAGCAATTCTAGCTAAAGAACCACCAATCTTTAATCTGTCGACCAAAACAGAGACAGAAACGTATCTGTAAGTTGGAACTTCCTTCAAGATTCTGTCGTACTTCTCTTGGTCTAAAATGACAGCGTGTTGAGCTCTGTCTTTCATGGACTTTTTGGACCACTTCTTCTTAGACTTCTTACCACCAGCAAGGGCAGCAGCGGCTTTGGCAGCTTTAGATAATTGTTGCTTTGGAGGCATGATTTATTAAATGTTCTATGATAAAGTAAAAAGTAAAAACATACTTGTTAGTAAAAAACTGAACTCTAGTAGAATTTGGGATAAAGACTATTTGCTAATGACTTGAATTGTAGATTGAATTTAACTGTAAATCACCACTAAGTACGTAGTTTCCTTCTCTCAAAGTACCATGGGTAGCTAGATCTGTGCTATGGAGCATATAACAGAGACATGGATATTCATCCCGTTAAGGTAGAACAGGCTTTTATAACATATTAAATCCTGGATTGGCCAGTCACTACTTCATCTTATCCGCCTAATATTGGTTTCAAATTTATAGATACATACACTAAAACTAACAGGGCTTGACGGTTTTCGATAACAAAGAATACGATTTCAATATTCAACTGAGCAATCTTAATAGTATTAAATGTTTCGTGAACTTTAAGAGATACTTCGTGAAGTTGTTCTGTCGCGCAATTCTTCCTGTAGAAGGCGTCCTTCGTTTTTTTGTCTTCGCGCGCTACAAGGTAAATGAAACCTCTTTATGGGTGAATGGGTTACACAAATGCACGGATGCAAATATAAAATATAGAATTTTGCTTTATATTATTTTGAGCGGGCTAGAATCCACTCAGTGTACAAAGTACTATTCATTATATTGAACTGAAGAGGCAAGAACTGTTTAGCTCAATCAATCACCTTAATAAAGTATTTGGAGTGATATATCGGCTTGTTTTAGTTTAATTCTTGTGGATATTTAGATATCAAGGTAATTTTTGGAATTCCTTGCAAAGCTGTAATTAGGTATACAAAATATCACTAGATACTCTACTCGACGATATAGTAATCCTCATAAGGGAATCGGTATTTCTAATATTACGTTATTTTTATTTTCTTTTACTGTTTTCTATGTTGTCGTTCATAATTCCATAACATTATTAATCCTAGTGCTTCAGCTTCCATTGAATCTGATGACTTTTTCTCAATCTTCATGGTATCTTTTTTGCACCGTATATGATAAAATACAAGTAATATAAATACCAGCCACTGGATGACATTGAAATTTTATTCTAATAAATGCATCAGCTCTTTAAAAACATTACTATTTAGCTATTTGAAGCCAGAAATTTTCACAGATTACCATCCGATATAGTGTAACGGCTATCACATCACGCTTTCACCGTGGAGACCGGGGTTCGACTCCCCGTATCGGAGTGTTCTTTTTCTTACCTCTTGAAAAAGAGGTAGTAAAGTCAATATAAATTCTTGGCTGAAGTATTTCAATACAATTGGTCAAGGAAGTTATTATTTTTTTAATGACTTATATCTGTCCAACACAACAGGTTACACCATATAATCTCTATTTACTGGACAGGCGGAAATCGATAGTTTCACTTTCCTAAAAATCGTTATATTATAGAAGCGTCTTGACACGTTTTCAAAAAAGGAAGAAGCAAGAACGAAAAGAGATAAGGATTCAAAAGAAAGGAAGCCCAATGTCTCGCAAATTTGATTTAAAAACGATTACTGATCTTTCCGTCCTAGTTGGGACCGGCATATCATTATACTACCTGGTTAGTCGGCTACTCAACGATGTTGAATCAGGACCGTTATCAGGTAAATCAAGGGAATCAAAGGCCAAACAGTCCTTGCAATGGGAAAAGCTGGTGAAAAGATCACCGGCATTGGCAGAAGTAACATTAGATGCATATGAAAGGACTATATTATCTTCTATCGTTACGCCAGATGAAATAAATATTACATTCCAGGATATTGGTGGCTTAGACCCGCTTATTTCAGATCTACATGAAAGTGTCATATATCCCTTGATGATGCCAGAAGTATATTCTAATAGCCCTTTACTTCAAGCACCTAGCGGTGTCTTGCTATATGGGCCACCAGGATGTGGTAAAACCATGTTGGCGAAGGCCCTAGCCAAGGAAAGTGGTGCTAATTTTATCTCAATAAGAATGTCATCTATAATGGATAAATGGTATGGTGAATCTAACAAAATAGTCGATGCAATGTTTTCATTGGCGAACAAGTTACAGCCTTGTATAATATTCATTGACGAAATTGATTCATTCCTTAGAGAACGGTCTTCTACAGATCATGAAGTTACGGCAACCTTAAAAGCTGAATTCATGACTTTATGGGATGGCTTATTGAATAATGGAAGGGTTATGATTATCGGTGCTACTAATCGGATAAATGACATAGATGATGCGTTTTTGAGGAGGTTACCAAAAAGGTTTCTTGTTTCATTGCCTGGTTCTGATCAACGTTACAAAATATTAAGTGTTTTATTAAAAGACACTAAACTAGACGAAGACGAATTCGACTTGCAACTGATTGCAGACAATACCAAAGGATTTTCTGGGTCGGACCTGAAAGAGCTTTGCAGAGAAGCGGCCTTAGATGCAGCAAAGGAATACATAAAACAGAAGAGGCAGCTCATTGATAGTGGTACAATCGATGTTAATGATACTTCTTCCTTGAAGATAAGACCATTAAAGACAAAAGATTTTACAAAAAAATTAAGAATGGATGCTACAAGTACATTGTCATCTCAACCTCTTGATTAAGGAAGGAAAATTAGAAAAAAAAGAAGAAAGCTTTTTATTCACGCATCATATCATATCAGATAAGCTAGTTTTCACATAATATGTGTATATGCAGTATACTCCTGTACATAACTTCCTTTATTTCTGCTTTATAATTATATACTAGTTATTTTTCTTGGGCCGCTTTTATTACGGCAACTATTCTTTCAGGTTTAGTCATAATCTAAATCTAAAGATGGGGAAAAGCCAAAAACACTCAACTTTCAATGAATACAAAGCTTCATGAAAGCAATAGATAAAATGACGGATAATCCACCACAAGAAGGCTTAAGTGGGAGGAAAATAATATATGACGAAGATGGCAAACCGTATGTTGGATTACGCAAAGCAATTCAGGATATACTGATCCAATCAAGCTTGTGATTTTTTATTAACAAATTCTCTATAATAGTTGCCGATCATGTAACACCCTACTTGACTTTCAGTACGTGACCGGGAAGATATCTAATGGCCTGAAGAACCTCTCATCTAACGGTAAACTAGCAGGTACGGGGGCTCTCACTGGCGAAGCTTCAGAGTTGATGCCTGGCTCAAGAACATACAGGAAGGTTGACCCTCCTGACGTAGAGCAACTAGGTAGATCTTCATGGACGCTGTTACACTCTGTAGCTGCCAGCTATCCTGCTCAACCTACAGACCAACAGAAGGGTGAAATGAAACAGTTCTTGAATATCTTCTCACATATTTATCCTTGCAACTGGTGTGCTAAAGACTTTGAAAAATATATCAGAGAAAATGCACCACAAGTTGAGTCAAGAGAAGAACTTGGGAGGTGGATGTGTGAAGCCCACAATAAAGTCAATAAGAAATTGAGGAAGCCCAAATTTGACTGTAATTTCTGGGAAAAAAGATGGAAGGACGGCTGGGACGAATAAGTACAATCTCAGAGTTTTGAAGGAACACATAAAAGACAATTTATACATATTTACTGATTCTCGTGTATATAACACTCCAAGCGTATTGATCAGTCATATGTTGGCTTTTTTATTTAGGCTTGAGCTCTAACTTTCCAGATGAATGACTTTTCTACTAATATATGTTAGGATTAATATTCTATATGTATAGAAATATTTAGTCAGTATTTAGCTAAAAAGTTTACTTTCAAAGAATTGTCATGTTTGCAGCTAGTGCCTTTGGTCTTTTGAGTATTCCCAGCCCTTGTTTAGAGGTCATCAAGAATGAACTTGAAATTAGCCGTATCAGTGGTATTAACCTCTTCTAAGAAGAGCAGAAAAAGAAAAAAAATCTCCGCGACGGGGAATTGAACCCCGATCTGGCACGCGACAAGCGCCCATTCTGACCATTAAACTATCACGGAAGAAATATCTGTGAAATGTGACTCTTATAGCATACTATTTTAGTTATGAATTGTGAAAATCCTCCCTGTCCTGCGTTCTACAATTTATTTAGTACTTGTTTGGCAAAAACGTCTCTCAGTGCCATTTACTTTGTAAAAAGTGCAGACTACATCGCATCAACGGTCATATTAGGAGCCACTTCTATTTTTAACTCAATATGATTATTCAAAAATGTAGATACACTTGCATTTTATTGTACATACTAGTTGGAAGAGGCAGCATCGATTTTGCTGAAATTTCTAGTAACTTCTAGCAGCAATACACTATATCATAAAAATAACCTGACTTGTAAAAGTTGAAACCCTAACTTTTATTATTTCTTTCAATATTTTCGATTAGACGTAAAAGATGACCAAGCACAACTAACAAAAAATTTGCATCCTCATAAAAAGCAAGACTTTTTGTATGTTGAAACAAAATTATTAAAAAACACGCATTAACACAGACACGAATTTGGCATACTTTCCTTTTACTTTATAACTAGTCAAAAGTAGAAATTGTCTAAGGGAACTACTTCACAGTGACCACTGATACTACAATATGGAAGTAAGAAAAGTTGCTAAGTAGGAGCCTAACAATCTTTTTTTATTTTTTTTTTCCATATTCCTTTATTGTCATGGGTCAAGACTGTAAATGTTAGTGAAAGTTTTAGGGTTCTTGTGACAAACTTCACCAACATAAACATGGCCTCTTCGAAGATCCGTAGATTTTGCATTTTTGCGGTGGTTTATGGATTCAAAGCGAGGCCTAAATTAACGATCATGTCTTTGCTATTATATCAGAGGGCATATCATTGAATTTCCGATTTCCAAAGGGAAGAAAATAAATAAAGTTGTGCTATTTCCATGCATCCTTTTTTCTTTCATTCAATGACACATACTTCTTGTAGTAGGAATAATTGGTAGTTCTGATATCGATTAAGCCTTCTAAAAATGCTTTATATTATAAAGTACAAATGCAAGAAGTAGCTATGGATGCTAAAGAGCTGGTCGATTTATTGTTTGGTGAATGAATGTAGGTTTAAATCAATGATCTCTGAATCAGAAACAAGGGTGACCAAAATTGGAACCTTGAGCCTTTCTTCCTGTAGTTCATTTCTGCCTTCTCTTTTTATATCGAACGATGTTAATTTATTCCATTGATAAATTTTCTTATTGCTCTTAATATAATCCTTTTTAAATATTTCCAAAATACTTAACATTTTTTGAATATGTGGACCGTAAGAGAATATACAAACTACTTGTTGTAGACCCAAACTTCTATCTGCAATGTTGATTTGTTTATCTAACTTATTTACAGACTTCTTAATGTTATCGTTCTTCGATATGCCATGATACTGTATTGATGTACTGTTGTTACCATTATTTGCTAAGGACGGTATAACTGTTTCTTTGAGAAACCGAAGACATTGAGTGGAGGAAGAGATATCCAAATCTCTACTAATTTCATTGTAATATACGCCATTGATCATTTTTGATTTGCTTTTATCTTTTTTTCTTCTTCTTCTTTTCAATCTTTCCAAACAATCTTTCCAAACAATCTTGGCCTCATCTTCATGGAATTTTTCGAAATACTCATCAGCAAGTGTCCGATGCCTTCTCAATTTTTTCCAAGAGCGTGCGGGGGTTGGTTATCCAGTACATGTGTTGCTTGAAACTGCCAACAAAAAAGAAAAGAAAATAAGAATATATTAATACGCCAATAGTAAACGCCACCCCAAGGTTTAACTAACCGTGATATACGAGGAGAATTGGTAACGGTACAATGATGATACTGGGTAAAGCCGGGATCCTGGCACAGTATGGGACAATATATGTGAGACAAAATACTATTCGGAATAATTTAAGTTCCTGCATTTTTAAGCAGTCACTATGTGCCTTTCATTCATTAGCAAAGGTGCTGCAACAAAAGCAAGTCCCACTGGACCTTTCATATGACATAATCAAGAGAGATGCAGAAAAAACTGGGGATGAAGGGAAGCCAAGACCACCTATTATCATACTTCACGGCTTATTCGGTAACAAGCTCAACAACCGAAGCATTGGCCGTAACCTTAACAAGAAATTGGGAAGAGACGTGTATCTGCTGGACCTAAGAAATCATGGATCCTCACCACACAGTTCAGTCCATAACTACGAAGTCATGTCGGAAGACGTGAAACACTTTATCACAAAGCACGAATTAAACACCAATGGAGGCCCTATTATAATAGGACACTCAATGGGTGGTAAAGTTGCCATGATGCTGGTCCTGAAAAACCCGCAACTTTGTTCGATGTTAGTCTGTATAGAGAACGCTCCGGTGAGTTTGCGCCCTAACGCTGAGTTTGTCGAATACATCAAAGCGCTGATGGAAATCGTCAACGACAAGGGCAAAACTATCCGCACGCTGAAACAGGCTGATGAACACCTTGCAGAGAGGATCGGCGGCAATGAGCTAGTAAGGCGGTTTCTCCTAACGGCGCTGAAAAAGGTCAAGATGGACAATTCATCGTCTGTGTCGTCATATACATTCGAAGAACGAATTCCCCTTGCAACACTGAAAGATGCCATTGTCAAAGGTGAAATTGCCGCGTGGCCCCTAGATCCTGCTCGTGAACGATGGACGCGGCCTGCGCTATTCATCAGGGCTACTCAATCGCATTATGTGGTAGACGAGTATCTTCCGATCATCGGCGCGTTCTTTCCACGCTTTGAAACACGTGACATCGATGCGGGTCACTGGGTAAATGCGGAGAAGCCTGGGGAATGTGCCGAAAGCATCGTCGATTTTGTGGAGCGGCACGAGGATTAAAGGCAAGCGCCCCGGAGCAAGGTGCCAGTAGCACCAGTCGGTGGCTGTGCGCTTGCCGTAGCACATGACATACGGACTATTGTGTGAGTGGTGATGGGGTGTAGGCAGTGCCACACCAGTTTAAAGGCCTAGTAACGGCAAATCGCCAAAAGAGATGATGCTGATGCATACGATAAGATCGTCAGTTTCACGTTCGCGGTTCGAACATGGAATTGTGGCTAAAGAAATTTGGGCGGTATGATGCAAATGAGGTGTACGTATGTATATATAGCAAAGAGTAGAATAAAATGAGATAAAGCCTCGTTCGTTCTCTCCATTTCTTCCCTGTTTCTCCTTTATTTTCTCTACTGCTTATTTCGAGTTCACCAGAGAACAAGAGAGCAGGAACGCAAAGAGTGTGTGACACGAAATTCAAGATACAAAAATAAAAGCTTACGTTGTGTATTTCAACTGGTGTGCTAAGAATAGAGTTTCATAAAGTACTGCATTTATTCATATATTATTTTTGTTATTTGTATATATACTTCACACTTAGAGTTCTACTAAAAGTCTACCCAGCACGCATCCTTCGTTTATTTTTACATCTCTCTTTTGCTTTTCCTTTTTTTTTTTGGTGCTTGCTAGATACTACTGAAGATCAAAGGTTACAAAGAACGCCGCATATATTTTCTGCAGGCATATTAAAGAAGTTACAAAAGGATTAATCGAAGCGCTGTTTGGATACACTCCTGTAAAGAGAAGAAAAGGAAAAAAATAAAAAGTGGACAATAAATAATTATTAAACTGTCATAGTTATGTCCTACAACGATCCAAACTTGAATGGACAGTATTACAGTAACGGTGATGGGACTGGTGACGGTAATTACCCTACGTACCAAGTGACACAGGATCAAAGTGCGTACGATGAGTACGGTCAGCCAATCTATACACAAAACCAACTGGATGATGGTTATTATGATCCAAACGAACAATACGTTGACGGTACACAATTTCCTCAGGGACAAGATCCTTCACAAGACCAAGGTCCTTATAATAACGATGCTAGTTACTATAACCAACCCCCCAATATGATGAACCCGTCTTCTCAAGATGGAGAGAACTTCTCAGATTTTAGCAGCTATGGTCCCCCATCCGGCACTTATCCTAACGATCAATATACTCCTTCTCAAATGAGTTATCCTGATCAAGATGGTTCTTCAGGGGCCTCAACCCCCTATGGAAATGGTGTCGTTAATGGTAATGGCCAGTACTACGACCCTAATGCTATTGAAATGGCTTTACCAAATGATCCATATCCCGCATGGACCGCAGATCCCCAGTCTCCCCTGCCCATCGAACAAATCGAAGATATCTTCATAGATTTAACAAATAAATTCGGTTTTCAGAGAGATTCCATGAGAAATATGTTTGACCATTTTATGACCCTTTTGGACTCTAGATCTTCTAGGATGTCCCCAGAACAGGCCCTTTTATCATTACATGCGGACTACATAGGTGGAGATACGGCCAACTACAAAAAATGGTACTTTGCCGCTCAACTTGATATGGATGATGAAATTGGTTTCAGGAATATGAAGTTGGGTAAGCTATCAAGAAAGGCAAGAAAGGCTAAGAAGAAAAATAAAAAAGCCATGCAAGAGGCTAGTCCTGAAGACACTGAGGAGACTTTAAATCAAATCGAGGGTGATAACTCATTAGAAGCTGCGGATTTTAGATGGAAGTCAAAGATGAATCAACTTTCTCCATTTGAAATGGTTCGTCAAATTGCCTTGTTTTTATTATGTTGGGGCGAGGCAAATCAAGTCAGATTTACTCCGGAGTGTCTTTGTTTCATTTATAAATGCGCCTCTGATTACTTAGATTCTGCACAATGTCAACAACGTCCTGATCCCTTGCCTGAAGGTGATTTTTTGAATAGAGTTATTACTCCTCTTTATTGTTTTATTAGGAGCCAGGTTTACGAAATCGTGGATGGTCGATACGTGAAGAGTGAAAAAGATCATAACAAAGTTATTGGGTATGACGATGTCAATCAATTATTCTGGTATCCAGAAGGTATAGCAAAAATTGTCATGGAAGATGGAACCAGGTTGATTGATTTGCCAGCAGAGGAGCGTTATTTGAAATTGGGAGAAATTCCCTGGGATGATGTCTTCTTTAAAACTTACAAAGAAACACGTTCCTGGCTACATTTAGTTACCAACTTCAATCGTATTTGGATCATGCACATCTCAGTATATTGGATGTATTGTGCTTACAATGCTCCAACTTTTTATACTCACAACTATCAACAATTGGTCGACAATCAGCCTTTGGCAGCTTATAAATGGGCCACTGCAGCATTAGGTGGTACTGTGGCAAGTTTGATTCAAGTTGCTGCTACTTTGTGCGAGTGGTCATTCGTTCCTAGAAAATGGGCGGGTGCTCAACATTTGTCCCGTAGATTCTGGTTCTTGTGTGTCATTATGGGTATTAATTTGGGGCCTGTGATATTTGTTTTCGCTTATGATAAGGACACAGTATATTCTACTGCCGCTCATGTCGTTGGAGCAGTTATGTTTTTTGTTGCTGTGGCAACACTTGTTTTCTTTTCCGTAATGCCATTGGGTGGATTATTTACATCGTATATGAAAAAGTCCACAAGAAGTTATGTTGCCTCACAGACCTTCACCGCATCTTTTGCTCCATTGCATGGTTTAGACAGGTGGATGTCTTATTTGGTTTGGGTAACCGTTTTTGCTGCTAAATATGCAGAGTCATATTTTTTTCTAATACTGTCACTAAGAGATCCAATTAGGATTTTATCTACTACATCAATGAGATGTACTGGTGAATACTGGTGGGGTAATAAGATTTGTAAGGTCCAGCCAAAGATTGTTTTAGGTTTAATGATTGCGACTGACTTCATTTTGTTCTTTTTGGATACCTACTTGTGGTATATCGTTGTTAACACTGTTTTCTCGGTCGGCAAATCGTTCTATTTGGGTATTTCTATCTTAACTCCATGGAGAAATATTTTCACTAGATTGCCAAAAAGAATTTATTCTAAGATCTTGGCTACTACTGATATGGAAATAAAATATAAACCGAAAGTACTAATTTCTCAGATTTGGAATGCTATCATTATCTCCATGTACAGAGAACATTTATTAGCCATAGACCATGTACAAAAATTGTTATATCATCAGGTTCCGTCCGAAATTGAAGGTAAGAGGACTTTGAGAGCACCAACTTTCTTTGTTTCCCAAGATGACAATAATTTTGAGACTGAATTTTTCCCTAGAGATTCAGAAGCTGAGCGCCGTATTTCATTTTTTGCCCAATCTCTATCCACTCCAATTCCAGAACCACTACCAGTTGACAACATGCCAACATTTACTGTATTAACTCCCCATTACGCCGAGAGGATTCTATTATCATTGAGAGAAATTATTCGTGAAGATGATCAATTTTCAAGAGTTACTCTTTTGGAATACCTGAAGCAATTACACCCGGTAGAATGGGACTGTTTTGTTAAGGATACGAAAATTCTTGCTGAAGAAACGGCCGCATATGAAAACAATGAAGATGAACCTGAAAAGGAAGACGCTCTGAAATCTCAAATTGATGATTTACCTTTCTATTGTATTGGTTTCAAATCTGCTGCACCAGAATACACCTTACGTACGAGAATCTGGGCCTCTTTAAGGTCGCAAACTTTGTATCGCACAATCTCGGGGTTTATGAATTATTCGAGGGCCATAAAATTACTTTATCGTGTGGAAAATCCAGAAATCGTTCAAATGTTCGGTGGTAATGCTGATGGATTAGAAAGAGAACTGGAAAAAATGGCAAGGCGAAAATTCAAATTCTTGGTTTCGATGCAAAGATTGGCCAAGTTTAAACCGCATGAACTAGAAAATGCTGAGTTCCTGTTGAGAGCTTATCCGGACTTGCAAATTGCCTACCTGGATGAAGAACCTCCCTTAAGCGAAGGCGAAGAGCCAAGAATTTACTCGGCCTTAATTGATGGTCATTGTGAGATTTTAGAGAATGGTCGTAGACGTCCCAAATTTAGAGTTCAACTATCCGGTAATCCAATTCTTGGTGATGGTAAATCAGATAATCAAAATCATGCTTTGATTTTTTACAGAGGTGAGTATATTCAATTGATTGATGCTAATCAAGACAATTACTTGGAAGAGTGTTTGAAAATCAGGTCTGTCTTAGCAGAATTTGAGGAATTGGGAATTGAGCAAATTCATCCTTATACTCCTGGTTTAAAATATGAGGACCAATCCACAAATCATCCTGTTGCAATTGTCGGCGCTAGAGAATATATTTTCTCAGAAAACTCTGGTGTTCTTGGTGATGTAGCGGCTGGTAAAGAACAAACTTTTGGTACATTATTTGCCCGTACTTTGGCACAGATTGGTGGTAAATTGCATTATGGTCATCCAGATTTTATTAATGCGACATTCATGACTACTAGGGGTGGTGTTTCCAAAGCACAAAAGGGTCTACATTTAAATGAAGATATTTATGCCGGTATGAATGCCGTACTTCGGGGTGGTCGTATCAAGCATTGCGAATATTATCAGTGTGGTAAAGGTAGAGATTTAGGTTTTGGTACAATTTTGAATTTCACTACTAAGATCGGTGCTGGTATGGGTGAACAAATGTTATCTCGTGAATACTATTATTTGGGTACGCAATTACCTATTGACCGTTTTTTAACATTTTATTATGCGCATCCAGGGTTTCACTTGAATAACTTATTTATTCAATTGTCTCTGCAGATGTTCATGTTAACTTTAGTGAACTTGCATGCTTTGGCTCATGAATCCATTCTGTGTGTTTACGATAGGGATAAGCCAATTACTGATGTTTTGTATCCAATTGGTTGTTACAACTTTCATCCTGCGATTGATTGGGTGAGACGTTATACACTATCTATTTTCATCGTCTTTTGGATTGCTTTTGTCCCTATTGTCGTTCAGGAATTAATCGAGCGTGGTCTGTGGAAGGCGACACAAAGATTTTTCCGTCACATTTTATCTCTATCTCCAATGTTTGAAGTCTTTGCTGGCCAAATCTATTCTTCAGCACTGTTAAGTGATATCGCTGTGGGTGGTGCTCGTTATATTTCAACAGGTCGTGGCTTTGCTACATCTCGTATACCTTTCTCTATTCTTTATTCAAGATTTGCGGGTTCAGCCATTTATATGGGATCAAGATCAATGTTGATGTTATTATTTGGTACCGTGGCACATTGGCAAGCTCCACTATTATGGTTTTGGGCATCATTATCAGCCTTAATCTTTGCACCATTCATTTTCAATCCACATCAATTTGCTTGGGAAGATTTTTTCCTAGACTACAGAGATTATATCAGATGGCTGTCAAGAGGTAATAATAAGTACCACAGGAACTCATGGATTGGTTATGTAAGAATGTCGAGGTCTCGTGTTACTGGTTTCAAGCGCAAACTGGTGGGTGATGAGTCTGAAAAATCTGCAGGCGATGCAAGCAGGGCTCATAGAACCAATTTAATTATGGCTGAAATTATACCGTGTGCGATTTACGCAGCAGGTTGTTTTATTGCCTTCACGTTTATTAATGCACAAACTGGTGTCAAGACTACTGATGAAGATAGAGTAAATTCCACCTTACGTATCATCATTTGCACCTTGGCGCCTATTGTTATCGATATTGGTGTTTTATTCTTCTGTATGGGTTTGTCATGCTGCTCTGGCCCTTTGTTGGGCATGTGCTGCAAGAAAACTGGTTCTGTTATGGCAGGCATCGCTCACGGTATCGCTGTTGTTGTCCATATTGTCTTTTTCATTGTCATGTGGGTTTTAGAGGGTTTTAGTTTTGTTAGGATGTTGATTGGCGTTGTTACATGTATACAATGTCAAAGGTTGATTTTTCACTGTATGACTGTACTGTTGCTGACCCGTGAGTTCAAGAATGATCACGCTAATACTGCCTTTTGGACAGGCAAATGGTACAGCACCGGTTTAGGATATATGGCATGGACCCAACCGACAAGGGAATTGACTGCAAAAGTCATTGAGCTTTCCGAGTTTGCAGCGGATTTTGTTTTGGGGCATGTAATTTTGATCTTCCAACTACCAGTCATTTGTATTCCAAAGATAGATAAGTTTCACTCCATCATGTTATTTTGGTTAAAACCATCCCGTCAAATCCGTCCTCCTATTTACTCTTTGAAACAAGCACGCCTACGTAAACGTATGGTCAGGAGGTATTGCAGCTTGTACTTTTTGGTACTGATCATATTCGCGGGATGCATCGTTGGCCCTGCCGTTGCTTCAGCACATGTTTCAAAAGACCTTGGATCTGGGTTGAAGGATACTTTCCATAACTTGGTTCAACCAAGGAACGTATCTAACAATGATACAGGGTTCCAGATGTCTACTTATAAGAGTCATTATTACACTCATACGCCATCCTTAAAGACCTGGTCTACGATCAAATGATTTTTTTAGTTTACAGTCTATTTTTGTTTCTAAGCAAGTTTATCACGCAAATACATAAGTATATTTTTACTTTCTATTCTTACTAGTTTATATTTATTTCATTGTAACTTTCTTAGAAGCTCGGTCCTCTCGCTATATAGTAGGATCTGCAACATATTTGGATGTGGGTGGGCGTTCTCCTTCTTTTTTAGATGTAAGGTCCAACACGTATAACAGGTGATACACATAGAAAGACACGTGGAAATAACAGTCATTTACGAATATTTAAAACCTGAGCAACTCCGTCAAATTTGATCTTAATCTTTTCTGGGGCCCCATCTAATTCCCAGAAAGCCCTTCGAATTAGAAACCGGATGCAATTTTGGCTTGATCAAATAGTAACGCTTCTCTCCGGGAACATCAACGTACATGTTGATAAAGTCAGGTTGATAATTCTGTTTGGATTCTTTAGCCTCTAAGTGAACCAACGCTATTTTCTTTTTGGATTCAACGTGGAATCTCATATAGTGATGTGTCCTACCTTCTTTATCTAATTTTTTGGTAGATACTATAGGCCTGTTTCTTGTCCATTTGTCATTCGTTATAAGCTCACCGTACGCTTTCAATCTTTCTTTTCCCGTAATGCCATCGTCGCACTGTAACAAACTTCTTATATCCTTGTTTTTCTCTACCATAGAAACTGCTCTGTTGAAAAGCTGTGTATCACCTGAAGGCGAAAATAGTTCTGAAAGAATTAGGTAAATAACAATAGCAGATATACCAACAGCTCCTATCACAAGTATGCCAGAAAAGGTGAACGTAGAAGCGGATTTTACTTGAGGCCATAATGGCTTAGGTTTATTCCTAGTCTTGTCATCCTTCTTTCCTGATGTTGCGCCAGTGCCATTACTATATAATCTTGCTCTAAGCAGTGACGTATGAGTTATTACCGATGAGTTCACGAAAGTATTATATCGTGGAAACAAAGGCTTTCTATGTCCTAAACGGAGTAAAGACCTAGGCAAACTTGAGCTCATTGTTTAAACTTGAAGTCAGGAAAATAATATACGAATGATTTTACCAACCTGATATCTAAAATTAAATTTAGAACTATAATTTGCTGTCACTGGCGGAAAAATACGCCCTCAGGTTTGACCTAGTAGAGCTGAACATCTTTTCATTGCTTTCTGTATCCTTTATTTATTGGAGCTTCCGAAACTTCCCAAGAAAAGTGAAGAAAAAACCAGGAAAATCAAAAGACATGACGCATATAATGTACACCTTTTTTTTTTCGCGGCCAAAACTTTAACCTACTCATCTAGATCAGTGGTTGGTAGAGCAGTATTCCGTCATTTTTCATGTCCAGGTTCGAAGCTGACCTGGTATTATCCGGTTTTTTTTCTTGTTGACCAATAGGAAAAAAAAAAATTTAAAATAAAGTCACAGAAATTCAATGAATATTATAAATTTTTCTTGTTTGTTTCCCTAGTTGTTATTTTTATAAAAAAAATTCTTGTAGACAATAAAATAAGAAATGCCCATTTTGTAACTTAGCGAAAGATGCCCAGTGCATCCCTTTTACACCCGTGCATTAAAAGTGTTTGGGTTTAATGGGAGCTTTATCATATCTCTTTGATTTTTTTTCTGCTGTCCTCGGCTTGAGGGACTCACAGAGATCTGGAAATTTTCAGATTGTCAGTGCTTAGGATGGGTTGTCAGTAGACGGTGGCCGCCGTGGATGGGAAATCTCATACGTTTACACACATAGTGTTTGGAAATTAATAGTAGCAATAGCTATCTGGCTACTGTTTTAAAGTATTAGCCCGTTCTCAGTGCTTCTTTTTTAAGGAATAACAACGGCAAGACCAAAGATATATCAAATATGGCTAAGCAATCTCTAGGTATGTTTGGAGGATACGAATAACGATAGAAAACATGAGTGAATTTCCGTCCACGAAAAAATGTTAACATAAAATGCAAGAGAACAATTAATCGAATAATGTTAAATTATTGTAAAACAATGTGTATGATGAGGAGGAATGTACCTAAGCCAAAAAAAAAAAAAAAAAAAAAAAAAAAAAAAAAGAAACAGCTTTTGCATATTCAATCCAGGCATAGGGCGACTATTTAGCACTCAACGATTTTTAAGCTTGTGTATTGCTGACATAGATTCCGGCTTTAGAATCCAATATTGAAAAACGTGAGTACGCAGAGGAGATAGAAGAAAAGTAGGAAGTTACCGTTTATATTGATTTGTGAAATGCATACTCCGTTGGATGTGGGGCAACATAGATTTAAGTGTGGATGAAAATTATGTGCTCATTGTGAAAAAAAAGTTTTGCTTTTACTAACAAATTTTTTTATTATTTGTTTTCAATAGACGTTTCCTCTGACAGAAGAAAGGCCAGAAAGGCTTATTTCACTGCTCCATCCTCTGAACGTCGTGTTTTGTTATCTGCTCCATTATCCAAGGAATTGAGAGCTCAATATGGTATCAAGGCTTTGCCAATCAGAAGAGACGATGAAGTCTTGGTTGTTCGTGGTTCCAAGAAGGGTCAAGAAGGTAAGATTTCATCTGTTTACAGATTGAAATTTGCCGTTCAAGTTGACAAGGTTACCAAGGAAAAGGTCAACGGTGCTTCCGTTCCAATTAACTTGCACCCATCCAAGCTTGTTATCACTAAGTTACACTTGGACAAGGACAGAAAGGCTTTGATCCAAAGAAAGGGTGGTAAATTGGAATAAACTAGCTCGACTTTAACATAGATCATACAAAAAATACAATAAATAAATCCTGTGTTTCTTTTATGTATATTTTTTATCAATTTCAATTTAGTTTAGTTTAGTTTCTTTAAAAATAAAATTGTAATTTCTCACATTCTGCCTTCGGGTCTCAAGGGCTGGTTGGTAGACGAATGCGCTTGTTTCTAGCTGAGCGGCAGATGCATGAATTCAATGCAAGAAAATGAGAAAACTTCCAATATTAAAATGTGATTGTTAATTATTAGTATATTTATGACAATATATATATGTACATAGGGTGATTATGAAGATGAGTAAGATGCGAATGGATATGAGGATATGAATCTTTTTAGAGACAATGAAGATGCAAAGAAGTAGTTAAGCACATTGACCTCAGGGTTGCTATATGCTACTTTTAGTCCGTTGGATTTCTGAAGCAGTATTGGCCACAAAAATTTCTTCATTATTTCTACGATTAGAGTTTCTTCTGGATTTTTCTCGTCCCTGAGACTTACTCCTTTTCAAGTCATTTTCAGCAGCAGCTTTGATTAAATCATATCTTGTGATTTTACTCGGAGAGCTATTGTGATGGGAACTTTGTCTGCATGTGACTGTATTAGTCAGAGATGTTATGGGCTTAACCATAAGGGAAGAAACTATGGCACGCATGAATGAATTACTGCTTTTACTGCTGTCATCTGTTGAGTTTGCTGAGTCTTCCGTTCTTGTAGTCTTGGCTGGTGTGAGTAACATTACGTATTGTTTCTGTAGAGAAGATAACTTATAACTTCCGTCTTGTCACTAGTTGTTTTAATTATATGTTTGTTACAAGTTTTTATGTATAGATATATGTTACAACTTTTAGAAGTATTGTGGACATAACAGAGAGAAGGGAATGTTGCTATATTTATATATTTTATATATTGCTCTCAAAACTGTATCTCATCTTTTTTTCTGCAATCCTTGCTTTCGTAATCTAAGTGTGGGTGACATGCTAAATCCGCGGCTTTCCTTAAGCTTTTTCACAAACCATCTATTATGTCCAGAAGCTCCGCTGATTATCCGTGGAAAAGGGTCTTATTCTGCCGTAGGAACTTCTTCTCGAGAAAAAAGTGAGTTCACCCGCGGCGCTCTCGTAAAACCCGAGGGCCGATTCTTTCCCTCCGTGGAACAATCGGCCCCGCGGCGTCAGAGGGTATTATCTCCGCAAGTGATAGAACTCACATTTATTCTACGTTCTGCATGGTTTTGATTATCTTCTTTTGCACGATGTCACATACTTTTTCGATTACCGTCGCTTTACACAGTAACTGTTTAAAACGAGCGTTCTTAATTAATAACTGTAGGAGAGCAGGCTTTCGGCTTTCTTTATGAGAAATAAGGACTACTCCAGCTTGCCAAGTTTTATCCAGTTACACAAACGCTCAAGATCGCCTCGCTAAAATAGATGAAAAAATAAGAAAAATGAAATGTTCAACCTAATCCCTTTTGGATTTATCATTGAAAGATCGCTGATTTATTCTTTTCCAATACGCCTCGTAATTCTCTTTCAATGTCAAAGGCGCCAGATTGTAAGAATCTGTCATGTAAAATAATCTGACAATACGTAGTTTTAAAAACCAATTGATTAAACCAAGCTCTCTTATGATGCCAACTATAAAAAAATAAAGTGATCCAGTCAGTGCCCCCACGCTGAATCCCACGATTACTTGATCTAAATTGTGGTAGTGCAAGTAAACTCTGGAAAAGCAAACGCAAAACGATAATAAAGCCAATGCACCAGAAAAAATGCATTTTTCTAAGAAGTTTAGATTCTTCCAGGAAGTATATATCTTCAGAGAGTTATAGGTAAAACAAAACCCCATGAATTGGGAGTGTGCACTGGGCATCCCGTAACCGGATCTTATAGTGTCATTTTGGAACGACGCACCGAACGATACGGGGCGTGGCTGTTTTATTATATTCTTGATCACGTTATTGAATATTTCGTTCATCAATTGGCCAAAGGCTACAATGCAGGCTTCTAACTCTCTTGTGATGATAAACCACGACAAATAAAAAGCTAGCACTAGGATGGGCATCAGCGAGAAATATGCACTAAGGAATGATAGAAAGTCATGCGAATCATATAGAATGTACGTGTCATCGAATGGTATAACATTTGGATTTGGATTTATTGCAGCGGCGGTACTATTCATGATATGATCCGATTCAAAACAAATTTTGATGTAGATAAAATGCCTGGTATAATGAGTGGTAGAGAAGAAAATTAGACAAAAAGAATGAGAACGAAGAAATAATTTAAAGTGATCACAGTGGCAATCACTTTCCCCTTTTTAACGCGTGTTGAGCAATCGATTGATGTCTCTACCATATGTAGCATTTTCTCAGAAGGCAAACTTTTCTTTTTCTTTCTACTTTTCCAACAAGAAATTTTAAGTTTTCCCAGAAACCCGAATTCTCCTATTTCATCCACCACGTAAGAACGGTTTTCTTCCTGGCGTAATTAAAAGCATAAAGAAAAACTGAACAAGCTCTAGATGTAGATCAGGGTATACATGGTGCGCTTCAGTAAGTGTACTGTACCACTAGTTTGGCGTCTGTCACTTGAATTGCGGATTTGTGTAGAGCAATGAAAGCGCTGCTTCTGCCGCCATCAAAAAAAACTGGGTAGTTATTAAAGCCTATGTATGACAATATAAAAATGTATACAGATCAGTCTGTATATAAATCATGAAAATATCTTAAAAATTTCAAGAGCGTGTTTCCGCTAAACCTTGTCATATTCAACACAAATCAGTATCATTCTCGGCGTAAATTACATGCAAATCTCCCTAATTGTGATTCAATATTCCAGCGAACCCCGAGAATTTAAATAGAACAGAGTATATGCATTTATTAACAGTTATTACGCCTTGTCCCCAGGGAGAGTAGTAAGGGATATGGGCATTTATAAATGTACATAAGTCACGTTTTTGCAGCCAATAAAATATAATAATAGAATAGTAACAAGGAAAGCTAGGCCAAAACTCCTTACATGGAGCTAGTATACCCCTTTTCTAAGAGGAGTACTTGGCAATCAGTTGATCAACAAGGGCAATGTATTCCTTTTCGGCATCTTCCTGGGATTTACCTTTTAAGTTTTCCCAGGCTTCCCACTTGTAGCGGTCCTTCATGTTGAAAATACCAGGCTTTTCCTTGTCGTTGTCACCTACAGTGGCTTGCTTGTACAGAGCATACAATTCTAATAATTCATCAGTGGAGGGCTTCGTTGGTAGCTCGTTGACGGCTTTAGCTTTTTCTTCGAATAATTGGGAAACCATTTTGCTGAAAACACTAGTTTAACTAATTTTAGAGTTTTAGTCTTCCTTCTTTTGCTTCACACAGTGAAATGATGTACATAACGTACTTACTTCCGAGACAGACCAATTGATCCAAGCTAGCTATATATATGGCGGTCATTGGGGAGTTGGCCTGGAGCTGTTGAGTTTGCGGACGTGTCAGAGAGCGCGTAGGGCCGCCAGCGCCACCTGTCTTCAGGCACCAAGGCCGTAATCTCTTCCGACGGTCATTTTTTAATGGAATGTTTCAATACGAGAGTTTGTGGCATGTAGTTTAGGAACGGATTATAGAGAATAGTCGCAATATGTTTAGTCCCTACACAAATTGCTAGACTACTTGTTTCGAGTTTCTTCTATTCCTTTGCTAACGGAGCTGCGGTATATAAACCATCGTAGACTCAAGCCGTTACCCGACAACTATCGGGTATAGTGAAATGCCTATGTTTTCACTTTAAGAGACCTTAGAAAACTATCATGAGATCTTGCCTTCAGATGCAGATATTTCAGTGGATTCACGAAACAAGAAAAATTCACTGATCGATAACGTCTTCCTTTGCTTGATATTCCCTTTTTGAATTTCCCTAACTACCTTTTGTTGTTTACCACATATTCTCTAAAAAGCAGAGTTATTCTTATTTTGTATTTCATTGCATTTTTATCCATTTAGTTAATGACCGAATTAGATTATCAAGGAACTGCTGAGGCGGCTTCTACCTCGTATAGTCGAAATCAAACGGACCTTAAGCCGTTTCCTTCTGCAGGCAGTGCATCTTCATCAATTAAAACGACGGAACCTGTGAAAGATCATAGAAGAAGGCGTTCTTCCAGCATAATTTCACATGTGGAACCGGAGACTTTTGAAGATGAAAATGACCAGCAACTTCTACCAAATATGAATGCTACTTGGGTAGACCAACGCGGCGCTTGGATTATTCATGTGGTCATTATCATACTGCTGAAACTATTTTATAATTTATTTCCTGGTGTTACCACAGAATGGTCGTGGACTCTGACTAATATGACATATGTTATTGGGTCCTATGTCATGTTCCATCTGATTAAGGGTACCCCTTTCGATTTCAATGGTGGTGCTTATGACAACTTGACGATGTGGGAACAAATTGACGACGAGACTTTATATACTCCTTCAAGAAAATTTTTGATTAGTGTCCCGATCGCCCTATTCTTAGTTAGTACTCATTATGCTCACTATGATTTGAAATTGTTTTCATGGAATTGTTTTTTGACAACCTTTGGTGCTGTTGTCCCAAAGTTACCTGTTACTCATAGATTAAGGATTTCTATCCCAGGTATCACAGGTCGCGCCCAAATTAGTTGAACATAGTTTATTTCAATCTTGTATCTAGATGTTTTTGCTATATTTATATTTTCTGGGCCAAATCACTAACGCTTTGAAATTTCCAAAGCCAACAACGGATTTCGGACTTCATTTATGTAAATGAAAAAGAATGTGAACAAAAATTGAAAAAATTCCATATTAATGCACCTTCTAAACCTATTTGTTGAAATTGTATTTAATTCATATAATCATATTCTATTCAAAAAGAATAACCGATAGTATTAGCACTATTTCACGTACTGCTTCTAATACTATTATCACAAAATAGACATCAGAAAACTCAAAAAATAACGACAACTGCAGGACTCGAACCTGCGCGGGCAAAGCCCAAAAGATTTCTAATCTTTCGCCTTAACCACTCGGCCAAGTTGCCACTTTATACATTACTGTTTCCTGGTTTGAAGAAGCTGATGGTGCACGTAAACAACAATCTAT